>Ga0224523_1000080_pt1 | contig 67772 bp, 39 predicted proteins | sample CFST50metaG_FD_182732 | JGI IMG/M metagenome (GOLD analysis project Ga0224523, IMG submission 182732) | Peat soil microbial communities from Stordalen Mire, Sweden - C.F.S.T50 | ecosystem: Environmental > Terrestrial > Soil > Wetlands > Peat | place: Sweden: Norrbotten County, Stordalen Mire... | reverse complement strand
GCTATTCCTCTCCGCATAACATCAGCAAATTCCATTTTAAGTATCACAGTATCTCCCGGAACCACTTTCTGCTTAAACTTTAGTTTATCGATTTTAAGAAAATAAGTTGAATACTTCTCCGGTTCTTCAACTGAACTCAGGACAAGCAGTCCCCCGGTCTGAGCAAGCGCCTCAATCAGCAACACTCCCGGCATAACAGGCTCATTCGGGAAATGTCCCTGGAAGAAAGATTCGTTAAACGTAACATTCTTTATTCCCACAATCGATGACTCATCAAGGGCAATTATTTTATCAACAAGTAAAAATGGGAATCTGTGTGGCAGCCGTTTTTTAATCTCTTCTATTGTAAAAACAGGCGGCAGTGATGCATCATATACAGGAATATCATGTTTTGAAATCGTCTTTTTCATTTCCTGCCGGATGATCTTTGCAAGGCGGGTATTTGCATAATGACCCGGACGGGTTGCAACTATTTTGCCTTTGATAGGATGACCGACAAGGGCAAGGTCGCCCATTATATCGAGCAATTTATGACGTGCTGGTTCATTGGGATATCTTAATTCCGTGTTATTCAGGATACCTGCTTTGTGGGTGCTTATGCCGGGCCGGTTAAATAGTTTTGCGATCCGGTCTATTTCAGCCTGTTCTACTTCTTTTTCAAGAATGACAATGGCATTATCAAGATCGCCACCTTTAATAAGTCCCAGATTATAAAGAGGTTCCAGTTCATGAAAGAACACAAAAGTACGGCTTTTGCTTATCTTCTCTTCAAAGTCTTCAATCGAATCGAGTATGGAATACTGGTTTCCGAGAATTTTTGAGTTATAATCTATGAGAACATTGACGCTGAAATGATCATCGGGATAAACTATCAAATCCACTCCATGTTCCTCGTCAGAAAAAGTGATCTTTTGTTTGACTACGAAATAATTTCTGTCTTCTTTTTGTTCAACAATTCCGGCTTCCTTGATTGCTTCAACAAACTTCCAGGCAGAGCCTCCCATTATCGGAGCTTCGGGTCCGTTTAATTCAATCAGAGCATTATCGACTCTCAGCCCATTAAACGCAGCCATCACATGCTCAATAGTTGTAACTGAAGCATTATTTTGCACCAGGGTTGTCCCCCTTGAAGTATCTGTAACGTGTTCAGCCAATGCATCTATTAAAGGTTTTCCTGGAAGATCTACTCTGCAGAATTTGTAACCATGATTTACCGGAGCCGGCTTAAACGTGATAGTCACACGATTTCCTGTATGCAACCCTCTGCCGGTAAGACTTATCTCTTTTGCAAGCGTCCTTTGCTTTTCACTCATCAGTGTCTGTTATTAAATTAAAATCGGGTACAAAAAAAATAAAAATAATTCTAACAATCCAGAAAATTGTGTTTTAACTGAGTTTATTACCACAGACTCATTCCCGAATTCTGAACAAAACTACTTCTTTTTCAGAGACTCTATCTCTTTTTCGAGGGAATCAATTTTAACCTTCATTTCGGGCAATTTTTTAAAAATCACGGACGATCTGAGGAATTGTTTCACCTCAATTGCAGGGGAACCTATGATCGCCGTATTTTCCTCTTTCACATCACCAAGTATACCCCCTTGTGCTCCTATCTTTGTTCCGTTGGCAATTTTTAAATGTCCTGCCAGTCCCACCTGTCCGCCAAACATGCAATTCTTCCCGACTTTTGTCGATCCGGAAATTCCTGTCTGGGCAGCCATAACAGAATTTTCTCCCACTTCAACATTGTGAGCAATCTGTATAAGATTGTCGAGCTTAACTCCTTTACGTATTATTGTTGATCCCATTGTGGCCCGGTCAATTGTTACATTGGCTCCAATCTCAACATGTTCCTCAAGGATGACATTTCCCAACTGCGGGATCTTCATAAATTCATTGTCCGACTGAGGAGCGAATCCGAATCCGTCGCTTCCTATCACAGTTCCGGCATGAATGGTACATCCTTCTCCCAGAATACAATCGTGATAGATTTTTACCCCCGGGTTGATAGTACAGTTATTACCTAGCTTTGTATTGTCTCCGATATAAACCTGCGGATATATGGAACATCCGTCGCCTATTATACAATTCTCACCAACATATGTAAAAGGCCCTATGAAAACATCAGAACCAATTATTGCCGAAGATTCAATAACTGCAGAAGGATGAATTCCCTTTTTTCTGGGTCTGGCCTGATCTACAAGCCGGAGAAGAGAAGCAAAAGCCTCATATGCGTTTTCCACTCTGATCAGTGTGGCACTTATCTTTGCGGAGGCCGCAAAACTTCTATTGACGAGAACGATAGAAGATTTAGTATCATATATGTAATGTTCATATTTAGGATTGGCAAGGAATGACAGAGCTCCCAGCTGACCCTCTTCTATTTTGGCAATTGTATTTACCTTAATATCAGGGTTGCCTTCTATATCTCCTTTCAAAAAACCGGCGATTGTTGCAGCAGTAAATTCCATAACATTTCAAATTTTAATTATCGACATTCTTTAGGGTAGCAAAGAAAATATTTAGTAATTCTCTCCGAAAGGAATCTGTGGTCAAACATATCTGACACAGTTGCAATATCAGAAGTTTTTCCATTTTTCAGCAGTATTTTAACAACGGGAGCATCAGGGGTATAAGCCAGGTTTGATATGCTGTTTGTAAAAACATAGTAGTTTTCCAAACCAGGTTTTATTTTTATCCGCTCTTTCGCCATGATACCTAAGTCTTTAACCCTATTTAAGGGAAATGCTTCATTCTGCAGTTCTATTGCAAACAGGTCTCTTCGAAGCAACCGTGCCGAAAGATCGGAAAGTACCTTGTCAGAATGGTCGGCCCAGTATCTGGCAGAAACCAGAATATCTGAATCATCGAGTTTAGTAAAGTTCGAAGTAATCATTCCGGGAGTAAAAACACCCTCATCTGTCAGGTCCTGTCTGCCTATTTTATTATAAAGGAAGAACCTCAGGGCCGGTGTAGTATATAAATCCTGACCTTCAGACGCAATCTCCTTAGCCCGTTTAAGTATGTTTACAAGAAGACACTCTGAAGAGAGTACGGTTTTATGCATATAAACCTGCCAGTACATAAGCCGACGCGCGATAAGAAATTTCTCGAGAGAATAGATCCCTTTTTCATCTACTACGAGACTATCATCCACGACATTTAGCATCCTGATTATCCTGTCTGACCCCACCGACCCTTCAATTACTCCGGTGAAGAAGCTGTCCCTCCTTAGGTAATCCAGCCTGTCCATATCCATTTGGCCCGAGATCAACTCATGCAAAAACCTTCTGGAGTAATCTCCCGTGAAAATTTTAATTGCAAGATCCATCTTCCCGACAAATTGTTCATTCAGCTTTTTCATCAGAAGAAGTGAAAGATCTTCATGTGTTATTCCGCTGATTATCGAATTCTCAAGCGCATGAGAGAAAGGGCCATGACCCACATCGTGTAAAAGTATTGCAACAAGTGTGGCTTCCTCTTCATCCGGTGAAATAGACACGCCCTTGGTTCGTAGGGTGGCAATAGCCAGATTCATCAGATGTAAGGCGCCAAGTCCATGCTGGAATCTGCTGTGAGTCGCTCCGGGATATACAAAACTTGTAAGTCCCAGCTGTTTGATATTACGTAGCCTCTGAAACCATGGATGTTCAATGAGGTCAAATACAAAATCTCCGGGGATGCTTATAAAACCATAAACAGGATCATTAATTATTTTTCGCTTATTTGTAAGGTAAATCACCTGGAAATTTTTATCTACAAAAATAGGAATTAGTTTTAGAATGTTGTTACTCCTGCCTGTTCATAGTGTTTTCGACCAACCTGTGAATTTTGTTAATAAATCCTAAAAAACATTTAAAATGGAATATTTTGATCCATTTTAGAGTCTATAGTTTGTTGTTTCCTTCTCCTGAAAAGAACTCTCAATTATTTAGATTTATGAAGATTGAAATTCAGAATCTTAATCAAATATATCCTAACGGCAATCACGCTCTTAAGAACGTAAATCTCGAATTCAGCACGGGTATGTTCGGCCTTCTTGGTCCCAATGGGGCAGGAAAGTCAAGTCTTATGCGCATACTTGTGACCCTTATGAAACCTACTTCAGGTTTGGTATTGGTTAATGGTATGGATATTCAAAAAAATAGAAAAGAAGTAAGAAGTATGCTTGGTTATCTCCCCCAGGATTTCAGATTTTTTACAGCATTGAAAACCTGGGAATTCCTCGATTATGCCGGATCTCTCGCCGGGTTGAAAAACAGAAAGGAAAGAATGGCAGAGGTCGACAGGTTGCTAGATCAGGTAGGTCTGCTTGAAGCCCGCGACAGGCGGGCAAACAAATTATCAGGCGGTATGAAGCGACGTTTAGGTATTGCACAGGCTCTGATCGGCAATCCAAAGATTATAATCGTTGATGAGCCGACAACAGGACTGGATCCCGACGAACGAATAAAATTCAGAAATGTACTATCGCGTTTAAGCCAGCATGATGTAATAATTATTCTTTCAACTCATATTGTCGGGGACATTTCTTCAACCTGTCAGGGAATGGCACTTCTCAACCGGGGAGAGCTTGTTTATTGGGGATCTCCCGAGAATCTGGTCAAACATGCAGAAGATCATGTTTTCAAACTCAATCTGACTCCGGTTGAATATGAAAAGGCAAAAGAAACTTACAATATTATTTCAACCATACCAAGTGAGACCGGTTGGGAAGTTCAGGTTGTTTCTGATGATCCGCCCGTGTATGAAGCAATCAGCATCGACCCTGATATTGAACATGCATACGTTTATTATATGGAACATAAACTTAAGGCAAGCTTAATTGATTAATAAAAATTGATATATGGCATTTCTGTCGAATATCAGAACTGTAGCCAGATATGAGGCAAAGACTCTCAGACGTAGTTGGTTCTTCCGTCTTTTCTCTATTGGTTCCGTCCTTATATTCATACTATTAAATATAGGCATGTTCTCTCCTGTAGGAAACGAATTATGGGAAGTGGTTTCGATCTCTTCCTCGTTACCGCTTATAAATCTGTACCTTCTAAATATTGCACAGGCAATCGTTGTCATTTTTCTTGCTGCCGATTTTCTGAAACGCGACAAGAAACTGGATACCAATGAAGTTCTATACACCAGATCGATGTCGAACTTTGAATATATAATCGGGAAATCGTGGGGAATTCTGAGATTATTCCTGAGTCTGAACCTCCTGATCCTTGCAATATGCCTGGTAATTAATATCATTTCAAAGAGCATGTCGGTAAACATTCCTGCTTACTTTTATTATCTGCTTATCATCAGTATACCTACAATTATTTTCAGCCTGGGTTTATCTTTTACTCTTATGTCGTTATTAAAAAACCAGGCAGTTACATTTCTTATTCTTCTGGGATATGCTGCTCTTGACATATTCTATCTGTATTTCAGGGCAGGTTCGATTTTCGATTATATGGCATTCGGATTGCCGGTGTTTAAATCGGACTTAATCGGGTTTGATGATTTAGGTGTTATAATAAACCAGAGGCTTATTTATCTTTTTTCAGGCCTGTCACTCATCATGGCCACTATTTTGCTCTTTAAGCGATTACCCCAGTCGAGACCTCACAGAATCCTTACAATAATATTATTGTTCGTATTTAGCGCAGGTTCGGTAATCTGTTCCCTAAATACCTACTCGACCTTTCAAAAAGGTATGAGGAACAAAAAACTGACAATAGAAACAAACAGGAAGTTTGAGAATAAAAAATTCGTCAGTGTGACGGATGCATCCATAGACTTTATTCACAAGGGAAAATCATTCGAAGCAACAGCTGTTTTGAAAATTTTAAATGACAATAAGGATACTATAGGTGAATATTACTTTTCTCTAAATCCCTCTCTGACAGTCACCAAAATATCATCGACAGGGAAAGATCTTAATTTCAAAAGAATAAATCATATTATAGAAATATATCCCTCGAGAGCGCTTAATCCCGGTGACAGTGACAAGATAAAATTCGTATATTCCGGCTATATAAATGAGTCTTATTGCTATCCTAATTATACCGATAATATAAAGGAGAATCCGTATAAAATCTCGATAGTTAATGTGCATAAGCGCCAGGCATTCCTTACCAAAGAATATGTACTTCTTACTCCTGACACACATTGGTACCCGGTTGCCGGACTTAATTATTACCCCTCAGATCCGGCCCGTATAAAGATTGATTTTACACATTATACTCTAAGGGTAAAAAGCGAGACAAATCTGGTTCCGGCCTCCCAGGGCAGGATGACCCATGAAGGTGAATTTTATATTTTCAGACATGAATCTCCGCTTACGGGGCTGACTCTTGCCATTGGTAATTATGAGACTGACAGAATAAAAGTTGATTCGGTAGTGTATATAACGTATCATTTCCCGGGAAATGACTATTATAAAAAAGATTTGAGTGCAATCAGAGACACTCTGCCTTTGCTTATTTCGGGTCTTATGAAAGATCTGGAATCAAACTTCTCAACAAAATATCCCTTCAAAACACTCAGTTTGCTTGAGGTCCCGGTTCAGTTTCATTCGTACCCAAGGGAAAGCACCCAGACCAGGGCTGAGGTACAGCCTTCTATGGTTCTGCTTCCCGAAAGACTTTCAACACTTAACCAGGCGGGATTCCTTAAGCTGTTCAAACAGCAAAAGAAAAGGATGACCCGAAACGGGCAGGTGATAACAGATAAAGAACTGCAGGTTAGGATCTTTAATAATTTCATGAGAAGCACCTTTATAAGCGGAGAGAATTTCAGGTTTATTAACGGGGTTGCTGTAAACGAACCAGCAAGGTATCTCCTTGGACCAAGCTTTTACTTTTTTAAAAATAACTTCTACTCATCAGAATACCCTGTTATTAATGCCATTTTCGAATCTCATCTTCAGAAAATAAATGCTCCGTCTGCAACAAATTTTCAGTTAATGTCAGGCGCCCTTTCTGATAATGACAGGGCGAATATGGTCTTGAAAAATCAGAGTTTTAAAGATCTGCTCTCGAAAAATCCGGGGGGAGATACATTAAAAAACGTATTAACAATAAAAGGCGACTATTTCTTTAACTTAATCAGAGCTAAAGCCGGGCTGGATGAATTTAAGTACTGGTTTGCGAAATATATTGATGATCACAAGTTTAAAAGTGTTGATATTTTAAAATTCAATAATGATATAAAAGACAGGTTCGGATTTGAATTTTATCCTTTTCTGTCAGACTGGTTCAATGGTAAGGAACAACCAGGATTCCTGTTTACAAATCTTACAGCAACTGAAATAGTAGTCAAAGAAAGATCAAGATACCAGGTCACCTTTGTTGCTTCCAATCAGGAACCTACCGGCGGGCTGTTCAATATATCCTTCCGTACGGGAGGCGTACGTGGCTCTGGTGGCGGTGGAGGAAGGGCAGGTGGTTTTGGCGGAGGAGGTTCTGGTGCCGGCAATTTCAATCTCTCAGTTTCCGGAGGAGGAGGAGGCAATATTCGGATTTCGGTCCAGGGAAGGGGAATGGAAGCTGCTGATATATCAAAAATTGTATATATGGGACCACACGAGACAAAAAAAGTCGGCATTGTGCTTGATGCCCAACCAAGAGCGATGATGATAAATACCCTTTTTGCAAAAAATATCCCCGGGGAGATAACCCTTCCGATTGATGATATAATTAAGTCAAGAGGGGCTGATGGAGAGTTCTCCGGAGAAGAAACAATTTCTTCCGATCAATCCCTTTCCGATCAAAACATAATAATAGTTGACAATGAGGATGCCGGATTTAAGATCAGCAGGCAGAATACAGAGAACAGACTCAGAAAACTGCTGGGAATACAAAATAAAAACGGAACAAGTTATCAGCAGGTAAGTCTCATGAATATCCCTTCATACTGGCAACCGGTTGTACAATCGGCATTTTATGGTAAATATGTCCGTTCTGCAGTTTACACCAAAAGCGGTAAAGGAGATAAAACTCTTACCTGGATCACACCTATTGACAAACCCGGGTATTACGATATTTTCTGTTTTATAGGAAAAACTGCAGACAGGATGATGATAAGAGCTGGAGGATTCGGGGGTGGACAAAGAACTGGCGGTGGACAGGGACAAGGCGGAGCCGGAGGCATGGCTGCAGAGGGTGGCAAACTGCCCTCCCCACCGTACAAGGAATTCCATTATAAAGTATATCACGAAGGAGGCAGCGAGGAGATATCTCTAGATTACACAAATGCTGAGAATGGGTGGAATAAATTAGGCACATATTACCTTACAGCCGACACCTCGAAAGTTGTTCTTTCAAATTTCTCCGGCGGACGGGCCGTAATTGGAGACGCAATAAAATGGGTAAGACAGAAATAAAAGGGAAAAGGAAAAAGGAGAAGAGAAAAAGTAAAATCAGAGCTTAAATTATAACAGAATGAAAAAACAAAATGGCATAAGAATTCGGATTATAATATTAGTTGTGGTATTCATTAATATGTGGACGTTTAAAACATTCTCCCAGACAGGATTAACTCTGGAACAGGCCCTTTCGACTGCTGAATCAAATAGTCCTACAATATTAAAGACCAGGCTTAATCTCATAAGGAGCCAGGAAAACCTCAACGCTCAGAATGCTGCGTTAAAATCAAAATTTGCTTTATCAGTTAATCCTGTTACATATTCTCAGGACAGAGCTTTCAACAGCAGTTTTTCGGATTTCAACACCACGAAGGACCTTCAGAGTTCAGGTTCATTATCCGTTGTCCAGCCTTTTTTACCGACCGATGCGACTATTACGTTCAGCGACAATTTCAGCTACAACAACAATATCTACAATGCAAAATTCCCTACAGCCGGAGTAGCCTATAACAATGACCTTATGATTCAATTGAACCAGCCATTATTCACTTACAACCATACCAAGCTCAATCTAAAAACACTCCAATTGCAACTTGAAACTGCCCAGCTTAATTATGCAATTCAGCTTCTTACTATGGAACAAAGCGTATCACAGGCATTCTATGCAGTTTATCAGGCTCAGCAAAGCATGGATATTTCAAATCAGGCTTATCAGGATATGATGAAAAGTTATGAAATAACAAAAAATAAAGCTGACGCAGGAATTTCAGCACAGTCAGAAAAGTTCCAGGCTGAGCTGAACCTGGCAACGACAAAGTCGGACTTTGAAAATAAACAGGTTGCCTTTGAAAACTCCAAGGATGCATTTAAGAACCTTGTTGGCATGAATTTATATGACGATATTATTGTGATCCCTAATATAGCTGTCGATACTACTGTTAAAATCGACATTGCGTTTGCAATTGACCAGGGTCTCGCATCAAGGATGGAAATCAGGGAAAGTCAGATAAACATAGAAACATCCCAGCTCTCTCTTATTCAGACAAAAGCGCTTAATAAATTCAACGGAAATCTTGCTCTCTCCTTCGGATATAACGGAAACAACAAAAGTTTAAAAAATATTTACACCGATCCTTTAAATAATGAAAATGTAGCACTATCATTTCAGATTCCTGTCTGGGACTGGGGAGAAGAAAAAGCAAGAATAAAAGCAAGTGAGGCAACTATTGCATCAAATAAAATTGATCTCGGGGTAGAACAGAACAGCATCATCTTAGCCATAAGGCAGAGTTACAGAAATCTCAAGAATCTTATAAATCAGATAGAAATAGCCCGTCAATCGGTAAACAATGCACAACTGACTTACGACCTTAACCTTGAAAAGTATAAAAACGGAGATCTGACTGGCATGGATCTGAGTATTTATGAGAACCAGCTCTCCCAAAACAAGCTTAATTATACAAATTCATTAATTTCTTATAAGCTCGAACTACTGAATTTAAAAATTCTGACACTTTACGACTTTGAAAAGAAACAAGCGGTTATACCTGTAAAGACATTAAAATATTAAAACATATCACCTATGAAAAAATGTTTATTCATTATATCTGCAGTTGCTTTTATGGCAGCTGGCTGTAAGAACAATAACCAGAATCTGAATGCAGATGTGGAAATTCCGGTTTCCGTACAGGATGCCACTCTCAGGTCAATTGAAGAATATGTAAGTACATCCGGAACAGCTTTCCCGATAGGTGAGATTCTGATAAAATCAGAAATAACAGCCAATTATTTTCTTGAAAAGAATCCCCGCACCGGAAAGCCATGGCAGCTAAACGATAAGGTCAAAACAGGAGATCTGATAGCCAGGCTGGAAGATCAGCAATATATCAATGATATAAAACTTGAAACCACGCAGCTTAATCTCGAGCTCACAGAGAGTGAGCTTAAAAAACAGGAATCATTATTTGAAAAAGGAGGAGTCACTCAGTTTGATCTTAAAACAGCTGAAATCAATAGGGCAAATGCCAAATCGGCCCTTGTAAGCGCAAATCTTTCGATGTCCAAGACTAAAATCACTGCACCGATAGACGGAGTTATAGTTGAGTTGCCGTATTATACCCGGGGAACAAGGGTTAATACAGGTTCAGATATTGTAGAAATAATGAATTTCCAGGAGATGTACATGAACGTACAACTGCCTGAGAAATATGTCTCTGTGATAAAACCGGATGAAGCAGTAAAACTGACAAATTATACTATTCCAAAGGATACGTTAATCGGAAATATATCCCAGCTTTCTCCCGCAATTAATGCAGATACAAGAACTTTCCCAGGCACAATATTGATACATAATCCCAAATATCTGATATTGCCAGGGATGTTTGTCAAGGCGGATATAGTAGTAACACATAAAGACTCGGTTATTGTAATATCCAAAAGCATAATACTGTCACGTCAGAGAGGAAAAACAATCTTCGTAATAGATCGGAGCGGATTGGCTTCTGAACGGATAATTAAGACCGGGATTGAAAACCTTACTGACGTTGAAGTAACCGGGGGTTTGTCAAAAAATGAGCGCTTTGTAACTGTTGGTTTTGAAACACTGAGCACCCGGTCGAAGGTTAAAATAGTTAAATAAAAATCATGAACAGGATTGCCCAATTTGCTGTAAAATACCCGGTTACAGTTTTAATGCTTGTACTCGGCATAGTTCTTCTCGGGGTAATATCTCTGGGAAAACTGGGAACCGATCTCTTTCCGAACCTGAACAATCCCAAGATTTATATTCAGCTTACGGCCGGGGAAAAACCGCCGGAAGAGATCGAAAAGACTTATGTTGAACAGATAGAATCTCTCTGCATGAGACAGAGTGATGTTATAAAGGTTTCATCTGTTTCCCAGGTCGGCACAGCAGAAATAACTGTTGAATATAGCTGGAACAAAGATATGGATGAAGCCTTTCTTGATTTACAGAAAGCGCTAAACTCCTTCAGTCAGAATTCTGATCTCACAGAATTTGATATTTCCCAATATGATCCGAACGCTTCACCCGTAATGATTGTGGGATTGAAGAATAAGGCAATAACAAATATGGATGAACTGAGAAAAGTCGCAGAAAACTATATCAGGAACGAACTTATCAGAATCGAAGGCATTGCCGATGTGAAACTTACGGGACAGGAAGAGAGCCAGGTTGTAATTGAAACCAACAAATATATTCTCGAATCCTTTGGATTGACTTCAGATGTTATAGCTGCACAGATAGCAAACTATAACAAGAATGTGTCTGGAGGTTCGATTGTTGACCTTGGATTAAAATATGTTGTTAAAGGGGTCAGTGTTATGAGCAATTTAACCGACCTGGAGAATATAGTTGTTGGATTCAAGCAGGCAACATCACAGACAGTAACAACAACGGGAACTACTACCACCAATCCTTCAACTGACAAAGTTCCTGTTTATCTGAGGGATGTTGCAACAATAAAATATGAAAACAAAGATCCGCAGAATATAATTATGCTTAACGGCGAACGCTGTATTGGTTTGTCAATTTATAAAGAGCCCAAATATAACACAGTTGAAGCCGTCAGGAACCTTAACACTGCTTTGGGCACTCTGGCAAAAGCTCTTCCCGGATATGAATTCGTAGTTGTAAAAGATCAGGGAAAATATATCGACAATGCGATAAAAGAGGTAAAAAATTCAGGTCTGATCGGAATTTTTCTGGCAATGATAGTTTTGTATGTTTTCCTGCGCAGAATCGGTACCACGATGATTGTAAGCGTAGCTATTCCTATCTCAATAATAGCAACATTTAACCTGATGTATTTCAATCACCTCACATTAAATATTATGACTCTGGGAGGACTTGCGCTCGGAGCAGGCAGGCTGGTAGATGATGCAATTGTGGTACTTGAAAATATTACCAGGAACAGAGATGAGGGGATGTCTCTTCGGGAGGCGGCAATTGTAGGTACCGGACAGGTCGGAGGAGCTATCACTGCTTCCACGATAACTACAATAGTTGTCTTCCTGCCGATTGTTTATCTGAGAGGAGCGTCGGGTGAAATGTTCAAGGACCAGGCCTGGACGGTGGCTTTTGCCCTGATATCATCACTATTTGTTGCAATGCTTGTCATCCCGATGCTGGTAAGTACTCTTTTCCATGAAAAGAAGGACCGGAACATAGAGCTCAGCAGTCCAATGCAATTCAGATGGTATCCGAAGTTTCTCTCAAAAGTCATCGACAAGAGATTGATAGTAATTATTATTTCCTTCCTGTTTATGGGATTAACAGTGCTTTTAATTCCAAAACTTGGAAGTGAGTACATGCCGAAATCCGCTTCATCTGAGTTCACTGTCGGATTAAAGCTTCCTGAAGGGACAAATCTTGCCCGTACCCAAAGTACCATTGCAGAAATAGAAGGAACTGTCAATGAGCTTCTTGGTAACAAAATAAGTATGATTTACAGCCAGGCCGGGGGTGATATAAATACAACAACGGCGCAATCGGCAACTTCAACAAATGAGAATGTTGCAAATATTAAAATATTCCTGAAAAATGAATATGCCTCTTCATCGGAAGATATTATAAGAACAGTTGAAAAATACCTCAAGACCATTCCTGATCTGGAGGTAAGCTTTTCACAGGAAGAATCTGAATTACAGACTACTCTTGGAACCAACGAAGCACCATTTGTTGTTGAAGTAAAGGGGCAGGATTATACCGAAATCGAAAAGATAATCAATGAATCAAAAAGGGTTCTTCAGAGTAATAGCGGATTATATAATATTACAACTTCACTTGATGAGGGTACTCCGGAAATAGAAGTTGCGGTTGACAGGTTTAAGACAAGTTATTATAACGTCTCTGTAACAAGCGTTATCAGCCAGATACAAAGTTATCTCTCCGGAGCTTCAGCGGGTACAATGGAGAAGGAAGGTGAAGAGAAAGATATTGTCATTAAGCTGGGAGACATTTCATTGCATCAGCTTGAAGATCTGTTGATTACTGCGGGCACAGTGAAGGTACCTTTGAGTTCTTTGGCTACAGTCAAAAAAGTGATATCTCCCAGGGAAATTACCCGGCAGGATCAGAGCAGAACAAGCTATGTCTATGCCATGGTAAATAAATCGAAGCCCTTTGATAAAGTCGTTAGGGACGCAAACCAATTGCTTAAATCCGTACCGCTGCCGGCGAACTACAGGATCCAGATAACAGGTGAAGAACTGATGAGAAAAGAATCGATGTCTAATCTCACTTTTGCTTTGATCCTGTCAATTATTCTCGTTTTTATGGTGCTGGCAGCCGAATTTGAATCAATAATTCAGCCTTTTGTTATTTTATTGACTATACCTCTTGCAGCAGTCGGTACTATCCTGACATTCTTTATACTTGGAAAAAGCCTCAATATGATGGCATATATAGGCATCATAATGCTTGGAGGTATTGCAGTAAGCAATGCCATTATTCTTATTGATCGTATAAATCAGCTTCGCAGGACCGGATTAAATAAAAAAGACTCCATAATAACGGCAGGATCGCAGAGAATAAGACCGATTTTAATGACCAGCCTTACAACGATCTTTGCTCTTCTGCCGCTGACAATCGGCATCGGAGAAAGTGCATCGCTCAGATCTCCTATGGCGCTTGCAGTTATTGGAGGACTGGTGACATCAACTATCCTCACCCTGATAGTGATACCATGTGTATATTGGGTTTTTGATTCTTTGAGCGATCTGATCACAAGAAAAAAACCGGTGAATGAATAATTTATTCATGATGACTAAGACGAGCAGATAATATGAATTTCATCATAAAGAGGAAGGTTCTGATTTGTATGCTCTTTATCGGGCTTACAATGCTTGGTTATGTTTCTTACAAAAGACTCCCTGTAGAACTTTTTCCAAATTCACAGCTTCCGACACTCATCGTTCAGGTGACAACAACTCTTGAACTGGATCCAAACTATATTGAAAGCAAAGCCATAATTCCGCTTGAAGGAGCTATTGGCACTCTTGAAGGCATAGAAAAGATTGAATCAAATATTACATCGCGCTCCGGGACGATAATCCTTTATTACAATCAGAGTGCAAACATGAAATATGCCAACCTGAAGCTCGAGGAAAAGATTAATTCAGTTAAAACAACCCTTCCTGCCGAATTCAAAATTACTGTGGTAAAAATTGATCTCACGCAGATAACCAGCCAGTTCATGGAATTACAGGTCAGAGGCGAAGGAGGAATAGACAGGGTCCGTAATATAACAGATAAGGAAATATCGCCTGAACTTCAGAATATTACCGGGATAGCCGGAGTTCAGATTTACGGAGGTCAGCAAAAATCAATTGAAGTCAGACTGAATGAAAAAGCATGCAGAGCTTACGGTATTACAATGTCACAGGTCACAAACCTTCTGAATAACAATGGAAAGGATAAGACTTTTGTTGGATCGGTAAAAGAAGGAACTGACAAGTTTTTTGTAAATGTGACTTCCGAATACACCGATGTTAAAGACATTGGGAATATCATAGTAAAACCGAACGGTTCTGTTACCCTGAAAGATATTGCCTATATTATTTTTGGTGTAAAGGAACAGACTTCTTATAGCAGGGTCAACGGGCTCGATGCAGTTACAATTACACTTGTAAACGATAACCAGGTTAACCTTATCGATCTTTCACACAAGACTCTTGATGTGGTTAAGACATTGAATGATAATCTGAAATCCGAGGGAGTTGAAATAGTTGTTCAGAACAATAATGCTGAAATTATGGAGAACAACTTAAACCAGATAATTCATCTGGCAGTCATCGGAGGATTGCTTGCGGTACTGATATTATGGTTCTTTTTACGCAATATCCGGCTGGTTTTCATAATTGCACTTTCAATACCCATCTCCGTTTATGCAGCTTTTAACTTTTTTTATGCATATAATATCACAATAAACAGTCTGACACTTGTCGGCATGGCTCTTGCCATAGGCATGCTAGTGGATAATTCGGTTGTTGTCCTTGAGAATATTTACCGGCTTGTAAGCCAGGGAGTTGATATTGATAAAGCTGTAAGACAGGGAACTACTGAGGTTTGGCGCTCGATAGTTGCGGCAACCCTTACGACAATAACCGTATTCCTTCCATTCCTGTTTTCCGATAATTTTATGATTAAAATTATAGGCAAGAATATAGGTGTTTCAATTGTCTCAACCCTGCTCATTTCATTATCTGTTGCACTGCTTCTAATCCCGATGGCAGCACACTTTATACTTAAGTTGTCGAAAACTTCCGACATGGGAATCTTTAAAAAGCTCTCAATTCACAACAGGCTTATTCAGGGCTATTATCTCACCCTGAAAGCAAGTATGAGGAATCCGGCAGGAACAATAATCGGGACACTTGTTGTATTCTTTGCCGCACTTCTCATTAGTCTTAGCCTGAGTGTTACTTCTACGAAAGATGTCGAAACTTCAAGTTTCAGACTCTCTGTTACCATGCCTTCCGGTTCTACACTTGACAAGACTGACGCATTTGTTGCTGAAATCGAACATGCTCTGAGCGGAATACCTGAAAAAGGGGATATAATAAGCAGGGTGGAGGAAACCGATGCCACTATGACAATTAACCTTTCTGAAAATTGGGACAAAACAAGCAAAAGATCTCTTCCGGAAATTAAGAATGATATACTTGAAAAAGTAAGAAACCTGAAGACAGGAGAAATCACAATGAATGAAATCTCTTCAGGCGGTGGTTATACAGGTGCTGCCGGAGGAGCAGGTGCGGTAAATCCTGGTGCAAACTTCATGAACCTTCTTGGTATCGGGACGACAACCGAAAGCGTACTAATCAAGGGGCAGAATTTCAGCCAGATGAAAAACATTTCTGATGACATCAAAGCTGCAATACAGAATTTGTCGACAATCAGCAGTGTTAATGTTAATGTTCAGGACAACACTCCCGAGGTGCATTTAAAGTTTGATATGGATTATATCGGACGCAATAATTTCACACTGGATAATGTTTCCTCGGCACTTTCAACTTTTGGCAAAGAATATTCCTCAGGTGCATCTTTCTTACAAGGGACCGAAACATACGATATTACGCTTAAATATGCCGATGAATCGGGCCAGGTAAAGATAAACACTGACAAGACAATTGATGATCTTAAAAATCTCGAGATTACAGGCACTAATTCCAATTTGATGGAGATGCAGGAGTTGTCGAATATTGTGTTTTCTTCCGGATTGGGCAACATTCACAGGGAGAACCGTGAGAAAAAGATAACGGTTACATACAGTTTCAATTCAGATATAACCGGCTCAAAAGATCTGCTGGAAGGGGCAAGAGCCGAAATTGAATCAATAGTTTCGGGCATCAATATACCATCGGGCATAGCTGTCGAAGTGGTTCATGAAGAGGATCCACTGAAAGATTTTTACTGGCTCATCGGAATGGCTTTCATCCTTATTTATATGATCCTTGCATCGGTTTTTGAATCACTTTCAACACCTGTGGTTCTGATGTTCAGCATTCCTCTTGCCGCTCTGGGATCTCTTATTGCTCTTATACTTACGAACAATTCTCTCCTTAATGCCAATACCCTGATCGGATTTCTCATTCTTCTCGGTGTAGTAGTAAACAATGGAATTCTCCTTATTGATTATACAAATATTCTGAGGAAAAGGGGGTATCGTCGCTCCCGTGCATTGATGACCGCAGGCATTGCAAGGGTAAGGCCAATCCTGATCACCGCATCTGCAACAGTTATTGCCCTCTTCCCCCTGGCTATGGGAAAGTCAGAATTCGTTGCATCCATTGGCGCTGCATTCGCTATTACAGTAATCGGCGGGCTGACTCTGAGCACAATGCTTACACTCATATTTATTCCAACGTTTTATTCCGGCCTCGAGAATTCCCTGCACTGGATCTATTCGCAAAACTGGAAAACAAAAATTATTCAATTAACAATATTTGCCCTGCTTATACTACTGATATATAGCTTTATTGATCAATTCCTCTGGAAGTTGATAACAACTATTCTTGCATTAATAATTGTGCCTGCAGGTACATGGTTTTTTATTAATACTCTCAGAAAGGCAAGAGAGACCGTTATCTCCCCGGATGAACCTGTTAATATATATATTCAGAGCCTGGTCAAAATATATGACAGGGAAAACCGCTTTCAGAGAGAATGGAAAAGTGGCGCAAAGATCAGGAAAAGAATGGGTCTTATTAAAGAATTTACTTCCTGGAATGATATGAACCACCTGAGCTGGCAGATTCCACTTATTGGGTTTTTTATCTACTTTACATACTTCTATCTCAAAAGCGATTTCTGGATTTTTATCTTCAGTATTTGCGTCTGGTTTTCTCTTCTTGGCATTTGGATCCCGTTCAATAAACTGCTGACCAGTTTTATGTTGACAGGCAGGAAGAAAACCTATTCAGCGATTATAAAAACCCTTGATACTATAATATACTGGATCATACCACTTGCTAATATTTATCTTTTCCAGATAAAATGGCAAAACATAGTAATTGTACTTATCCTGGGGATCATTTGGTTTTCAGGCCTTATAATTTATAAGGCAGGAATAAAAATGAGCCGGGAAAACATAGATATATACCGCCTTGAAGGCAGATTTAAAAATATCCGTAAGAACTTCTACAAAATTGTTGCCTTAATTCCACTTATAGGTAAAAAGAAAAAACCATTCAAGGCTTTAAACTGCATTTCACTGAATATTGGCAACGGAATGTTTGGGCTTCTTGGTCCGAATGGAGCAGGCAAAACAACTCTTATGCGCATAATTTGCGGTATACTTGAACAGAGTTATGGTAAAGTTTGGATCAATGGGATGGACACTCAGAAGAAGAGAGAAGAGCTTCAGGGACTTATCGGATACCTTCCCCAGGAGTTTGGAAGTTATGAAAATATGACAGCGGATGAATATCTTCAATACCAGGCTATGTTAAAGAATATCACAGATGTACAGACAAGGGATGAAAGAGTGACTTATGTACTTAAAGCGGTCCACCTGGAAGATCGGCGAAATGAAAAAATAAGCTCCTATTCAGGTGGAATGAAACAGAGAATGGGAATAGCACAGATACTACTTCACCTGCCCAGAATCCTTGTTGTGGATGAACCAACAGCAGGACTTGATCCAAGAGAAAGGATCAGGTTCAGAAATCTGCTCGTAGAGCTCAGCCGCGACAGAGTGGTCATCTTCTCAACCCATATAATTGAGGATGTCTCTAGTTCCTGCAACAAAGTTGCAGTTCTTAACAGGGGGCAATTGATGTACCTTGGGAAACCCATTGATATGACAAAAGAAGCAGAAGGACATATATGGCAATTTAATCTGCCTGAACATAATTTTGAAAATTTCATTAATAGCCATCTGGTTGTCCATCACATGTCTGAAGGAGAGATGGTAAGAGTAAGATGCGTATCAGAAGATAAACCCCATAATGACGCAGTTAAAGTGACACCAAATCTTGAAGATGCATATCTGTGGCTTCTCAGAAAGAAAGGCCAGACAACTTCTTAAAATAAACAGGTAAATATCAATAAAATGAGAAGCAAGAACATCTATAACAACTGGGTCCTTATTTATAAAATGATAATATATAATTTAAGGATCATATTCGCTAATAAGTTTATCTGGTTTGCTGGCGGATCAATCCTGTTTTACATCGGTCTTTCAATAATTTATGTTTTTTCAAATGATGTCTCAAAAATGGAAGACCTTTACGGGATCTTCCTTTTCTCGGGAATCCTTCTGGTTTTCTATCCCTCTGTATTCGGAGTTCAGAATGATCAGGATGCACGGACAATAGAAATATTATTCGGGATCCCTAACTACAGGTACAAGGTCTGGCTTGTAAGAATTCTTCTGATATTCATAATAGCTTTCCTTATAATGCTTGGATTTACGCTGCTTTCTTCTTATTTTATTGTCAAATTCCGCATTGCCGCCATGACTTCACAGGTAATGCTTCCTGTTATTTTTTTAGGTGTTATGGCATTCATGCTTTCCACGGTCATCAGAAACGGAAATGGTACGGCAGTTGTTATGATTGTATTCGGGTTGATATTCCTTGTGCTTAGTGATCCGCTGAGTAAAAGCCAGTGGAATGTGTTCCTTAATCCTTTCAACATGCCACGTGATGTAAATGAGACCACATGGGCAATGATAACTTTTAAAAGCCGTGTAATACTTATCACGGGTTCAATACTTTTTTTACTTATTGCTCTTTACAACCTTCAAAAGAGGGAGAAGTTCATGTAACCCCATTTCTCCCCAAATGGGGGATGAATCCTATCAGTAAAATTCATGATGGGATTTAAGATTGCTGCGCTACGATAGCAATGACTGTGGAAGTAAGGTTGTTTCAGGTTGGGGGGTTATTCAAAAGGATTCTTCTTACTGAAATCAGGCATATAGTTCAGATTGCTACCTATATCCTGAACCCATCCGTTTCTGAAACCAAGAGCTTCCATTTTTTCAATAACAGAATCATACTCCTTTTTGTAGAGTCTCCGGTTTAGCACTCCATGATGTCTGACATGTTCTGTCGGATGGTACTGAGACATAAGTGAAAGATGCACGCCCGGGGACAACTCTTCAGCTATTGAAACAAGAACATTTTTGCTTTCTTCTGCGTGGCCAGGCAATACAAGGTGCCTGATTAGCAACCCGTTTACAGCGTTTTCATTTTCATCTGTAATAAGGGTTGAACCTTTCTGATAATACATTTCCTTAATTGCTTTTAATGCAGTTTCCGGGTAATCACCGGCATCAGAATACTCCAAAGCAATTTGATTTGTGACATATTTATAATCAGGCAGATACACATCAATCATTCCGGCAAGAGAGCGTATTGTTTCAGGTTTATCGTAGCCATTCGTATTATACACAGTGACTGGCTTGCATCCCCGCGAATTCAATCCTTTAATTATTGCCTTTATCACAGGTACGACATGAGATGGAGATACAAATCCAACTGCCTGAACTCCTTCCGAAAGTATTTTCATTATCCTGTCAAGAATTACTTCCAGATTTATTCCATCATTTCCCGGCTTTGATTTACAACGGCTTATTTCATGATTCTGGCAGTAAAGGCAACTCAGATTGCATCCGGTAAAAAAGATATTGCATATGCCATTTTTCCCACCTATTACCGGCTCCTCTCCTTTGTGAACACATACTGTAGCTATGTTAAAGCCTGAATCGGTTCCACAATATCCTAATTCACCTTCAAATCTGTTTACCCGGCATTCCCTGGGGCATAAAGTGCAGTTCTCAAGAATCAACCTGTCATTTCTTTCAAATATATCTGTCTGTTTCACAGCGTTCATTTAAATATATTAATCCGCAGCGGGTTTCTTTTAACTTGCCTGTAAAGATCGGAATGTTTACCAATTTTTCAAGCTACATCTTTGAGCCACAAGCATAATACTTCAAGATTAATTTCGATTATTTTGGAGTTTTAATATAAATATGTACCTTTGCCATCGAATTGAGGAGAATTTGAGCTAGGGGACCAGAGTCCCCTATTTTGTTCCCGGTTTTTAGAATATGATAGAAAAACAGAAAATAGAGGAATTATTTGAAGAGCACGCAAAAGGCTCTGGTTTATTTCTTGTTTCTGTAAAAGTTAGCAACTCGAACAGAATTATTATACTGGCCGACAAAAATGATGGAATAACTATTGATGAATGCGCAGCGATTCACAGGCATGTTGAAAATGGGCTTGACCATGATAAAGAGGATTTTGAATTGCAGGTTTCTTCGCCCGGTCTGGATGCCCCGTTTATAGTTATTGAACAGTATTATAAGAATGAAAACAGAAAAGTTGAGGTTGTTGACAATGACGGATCAAAATATACCGGGAGAATTAAGTATGTGACAAACGGCGGATTTGAGCTTGAAACTGAATTAAAAACCAAAGGAAAGACAATAGAACTGAAGGATATATCGTTCAATTTTGAACAAATAAAATCAACGAGAGTTATTTTGACAATTAAATAATAATAAGAGGTTTACACCAGATGGAAAATGTTAATTTAATCGACACTTTTTCGGAATTCAAGGAACTGAAAAACATAGACAGACCAACAATGATGAGCGTTCTTGAAGATGTTTTCAGAAGCATGCTCGCAAAAAAATATGGTTCAGCTGATAATTTCGACATTATTGTTAATATCGATAAGGGTGACTTTGAAATATGGAGGAACCGGGTTGTTGTAGATGACAAGGATCTGACAGATCCTGTAATGCAGATACCTCTCTCAAAGGCTAAGGAGATTGATGGAGATTATGAAGTAGGTGAAGAAGTTTCTGATGAAGTCAAATTCCTTGACTTTGGCAGGCGTGCAATTTTATCTTTAAGGCAGAACCTTACTGCAAGAATTCTCGATCTGGAGAAAAATAATATCTATATTAAATATAAGGATCGGATCGGTGAAATCGTAACAGGAGAAGTCTACCAGGTATGGAAGAGGGAAATACTTGTTCTTGATGATGACGGAAATGAACTTATACTGCCTAAAAGTGAACAGATCCCTTCTGATCATTTCAGGAAAGGAGATTCTATAAGAGCAGTGGTGATAAAGGTTGAAATGAGAAACAATACTCCTTTCATAATACTCAGCCGAACCTCACCGGTTTTCCTTGAAAGATTATTTGAACTTGAAGTTCCTGAGATATTTGACGGTCTGATAACTATTAAAAATATTGTCAGGGTGCCAGGAGAACGCGCTAAAGTAGCTGTTGAGTCATATGATGAAAGAATAGACCCTGTAGGAGCATGCGTAGGGATGAAAGGCTCAAGAATACATGGTATCGTTCGCGAGCTGAGAAATGAAAACATTGACGTAATCAATTATACATCAAACAACCAGCTTTTCATACAGAGGGCACTGAGTCCTGCCAAGATCACATCAATAAAACTTGATGAAGAAACAAAGAGGGCAGAAATTTATCTGAAACCCAATGAGGTATCTCTTGCAATCGGGAAGGGCGGACTGAATATTAAGCTTGCAAGTCAGCTTACAGGATATGAGATTGATGTTTACAGGGAACCGGGTGGAGAAGATGAGGAAGATGTAAATCTTGATGAATTTGAAGATGAAATTGAAGACTGGATCATTGAAGAACTTAAGGCTATTGGTTGTGACACAGCAAGAAGCGTCCTGAATCTTTCAATCAGCGACCTTGTCAAGAGAACCGACCTTGAAGAAGAAACAGTAAAAGAGGTAGTAAACATCCTCAGGGCCGAATTTGAATAAATGAAATATAAATAAACTATTCATTATCAGGGTTTTTGAAGTTATAATAAAGGCAAGGAATATTTATGACAGAGGATATTAAGGTTACAAGATTAAGCAAAGCTGCCCGCGAATTCAATGTGGGAATATCCACTATTGTGGAATTCCTTCATAAGAAAGGGTTTGATCTTGATCCCAACCCGAATACGAAACTTCCGCATGAAGCTTATATTTTGCTTGTAAAAGAATATAGTACAGATATCAGTGTAAAAAAGGAGTCTGAAAAACTCATTCTTAAAGATCTCCATAGAAAGAAGGAATCTGTCTCTATCAATGATTTTTCAGAAAAGAGTGAGGCAGAAGAATCTGAAAGGGATGATGACGTTCTTGTAAAAGATTCTTCAGGAGTCAAATCATCTGTAGACATTAAGACAGAGATTAAAAAACCGGAAGTAAAACTTGTTGGCAGGATAGACCTGGAAAAGACATTAATGCCAAAGGTTGAAAAAGTAGTTCCGTCAAAAGAGGAGCCTGTTCAAAAACCTGTCCATGCTCCGGTTGTTGAACCTGAAAAACCTGAAAAGAAAAAGCCGGCTGCTGAAAAGGAGAAAGTTGATACAACTGCACCGGTTGAAGAAAAAAAATCCAAACCAAACATTGATCTTCATATTGTCGGAAAAATTGATCTCGATACCATTGTAAAAGAGACCAAACCTGAAAAATCAGAGATGCCTAAAGATAAACCAAAGGTTTCATCTAAAGGGAAGATCAAAGAAAAGGATATCCCTAAAGAGCCTGAGCCGGAACCTGCAATTACGAAAGATCAGGCAATATTGGAAGAACCTGCAAAAAAACCGGTAATCGCTGAGCCCCGGATTGATGATATTATAGAAGATGCTATAGTGCCTGAACCCGAAGAGGATATAATTGCGCTCTATAAGACTGATTTTAAAAAACTGGCCGGCCCTCGGGTTGTCGGGAGAATAGATCTTCCCGTTGAAGAGAAAAAGAAAACCACTCCATTTCAACCGGTAAGAGTTAACGGAGATTCCGACTTCAGGAGGAAAAAGAGAAGGAAGCGGATACTTAAGGAAAAAGAAGGTATACCCGTTGTTAAACCTGTAACTACAGATAAAAAAGAAAAACCTGTCAGCAAAAAGGTTGTAAAAAGGAGGCCAGTCAGAGCCGAAGTGAATGAAGAAGAGGTTCAGAAGCAGATAAAGGAAACACTTGCAAGACTCACCACAAAAGGTAAATCGAAAGGTTCGCGATACCGCAGGGAAAAAAGGGAAGCAATAAGTCAGAAACATCAGGAGGTCGTTGATCAGCAAGAGCTCGAAAAGAATATTCTCAAAGTTACTGAATTCGTATCAGTCAACGAACTGGCTTCGATGATGAGTATTCCCGTTACTGATATCATTTCGACATGCATGAGCCTGGGACTTTTTGTTTCTATTAACCAGCGCCTCGATGCAGAAACTATGTCACTTCTTGCCGATGAATTCGGTTTCAAGGTGGAATTTGTAAGCGCAGAACTACAGGAAGCTGTACGTGAAGAAGATGATGAGGATGAGGATCTTAAACCACGACCCCCAATTGTTACTGTTATGGGACATGTCGATCATGGTAAAACCAAGTTGCTCGACTATATCCGCAACACAAATGTGATCGCCGGTGAAGCCGGAGGGATAACACAGCATATCGGTGCATACGGCGTTATACTTGAAGACGGACGACAGATAACATTTCTCGATACACCTGGTCATGAGGCCTTTACAGCCATGCGTGCCAGGGGTGCCCAGATAACTGACATAGCAATTATAGTGGTTGCAGCCGATGACGGTGTAATGCCTCAGACAAAAGAAGCAATAAACCATGCCTCTGCAGCAGGTGTTCCTATCATTTTTGCCATCAATAAAATTGACAAGTCTACAGCTAACCCCGATAAGATAAAAGAAGCACTTGCCGCTATGAATTATCTCGTTGAAGATTGGGGAGGCAAGTATCAGTCACAGGAGATTTCTGCAAAGAGCGGACTTAATATTGATCTGCTGCTTGATAAAATCCTTCTTGAAGCTGAGATGCTCGACCTGAAAGCCAATCCTGACAAACCTGCTCTGGGAACGGTTATTGAATCTTCTCTCGATAAGGGAAGGGGATTTACAGCAACTGTTCTGGTCAAAGCAGGAACTCTCAAAATCGGAGATATTATGCTCGCAGGCAGTTGCTTTGGACACATTAAAGCCATGTACAACGAAAGAGGTAATAAGGTTGAAGTAGTCGGGCCTGCTACACCTACTCTCATACTTGGATTAAACGGGGCGCCTCAGGCAGGTGACAAATTTAATGTTATGGAAAGCGACAGAGAAGCCAAAGATATCGCTACAAAAAGGGCACAACTACAGAGGGAACAGGGGCTCCGTACCCAGAAACATATTACTCTCGATGAGATTGGCAGAAGAATCGCGATCGGTAACTTCCAGGAGCTTAATATCATTGTTAAAGGTGATGTGGATGGTTCTGTCGAAGCTTTGAGTGACTCACTCATAAAACTCTCAACTCCTGAGATCCAGCTCAATATTATTCATAAAGCCGTGGGCCAGATCTCAGAATCAGATGTTCTTTTAGCAGCTGCTTCAAATGCAATTATTGTCGGCTTCCAGGTAAGACCATCTTTAAGTGCCAGAAAACTGGCTGAGAAAGAAGAGATCGATGTGCGCCTCTATTCAATCATCTACAATGCAATAGAAGAAATTAGATCAGCTATGGAGGGTATGCTGTCACCTGAAGTAAGGGAGGAGATTGTTGCAACACTTGAAATACGCGAGATATTCAAAGTGACAAGAGTTGGTACTGTTGCCGGTTGTTATGTTAAAGAAGGTAAGATTACAAGGAACACAAGGGTAAGGATAATTCGCGATGGCATTGTAATTTATACAGGGGAACTCGGCTCTCTTAAACGATTTAAAGATGATGTCAAAGAAGTGGTAGGAGGATATGAATGTGGTCTTAACATCCATAATTTCAACGATATAAAAACAGGCGATATAGTTGAAGGCTATCAGGAGTTCGAAGTCAAAAAGACTCTGTAGGATTGCTTCCCATCAAAAAATTTAAACACAAAGGGTCACAAAGTAAAACTCAAAGTAACACAAAGAAAAAACAAGAATAATTTACAGCAGAGTTTTATATTGTTCTGCAGTCAGAAGGCTGGCAGTTTCAGAAGGATCAGTTATCTTAATCTTCACCATCCATCCCTTTCCATAAGGATCTTTGTTAACAACGTCAGGCGACTCTTCAAGTGCCGGATTTAATTCGAGTACTTCGCCACCGACAGGCATGAACATATCAGAAACTGTTTTTACAGCTTCAATAGTACCGAATACCTCTTCGCTCTTAAGTGTTTCACCAACTGTTTCAATCTCGATGAAGACAACGTCACCCAGTTCACCCTGAGCAAAATCGGTAACTCCTACAAAGCCAAAGATGCCTTCTACGCGTAGCCATTCATGGTCTTTGGTATATAACAAATTTTCAGGAACGTTCATATCTTATATTTTTTAATAAATTCGTTCAAAAATAAAGCTTTTTTTGTTTTTTCAAGGCGACAAATATCTTTTTAGCTCTTGATTCAGCATTAACCTGCAGAATTATTAGATTTAACCAACATTCCTGGAAGATCCTTTGATGACCATCTCTGTTTTAATTGTAATAGTCCGGAAAGGAAGATTCTGTTTCTTTTCGATACGATTAATAAGCAACTTAACAGCTTCCTTCCCTATCATGTAACCATGTTGTTCAACAGATGATAGTGTCGGGCACGTTATGTCAGAGATCATCCCGTTGGTAAATCCTACTACCGACACATCCTTTGGAACATTAAAGCCACATTCCTTTATCATATTCATAGATTCGACAGCAGTAAGATCATTAACAGCAAAAATGCCATCTGGTCTGTTTGTCCTTTTCATCAGTTCGGGAACAATTATTGTGGCTTCCTCACGGGTATCACATTTGATAATATTTTGTTCATCTGTAATTTGATTGTAGTACCTCAGGGCTCTTAAGTATCCATCCTTTCTGTTTTTCCCAATCTGAAGATTCTGTGGCCCCGAAAGATGAACGATATTCTTGCACCCGGTCTTAATTAAATGTTCTACTGCATCAAATGCTCCCTGCTCATCATCCACTATTACCCTGTCAGTATCCAACTCGTTGCATATCCTGTCAAAAAAAACCAGTGGGATTCCGTTATCCTGAATTTTTCTGAAATGACCGAAGTCTTTGGTAACTTTGGTAATTGAGACAAGTATGCCGTCAACCCGGCTCGAGAGCAACGTTTGTACTGCCTTGACTTCCCTTTCATATGTTTCATTTGACTGGCAGAACATTACATGGTAACCTGAATCATAAGCGAGATCTTCAATACCGCTGATTACGGTAGAAAAAAAATAGTGTACAATTTCAGGAACAATAACACCAATTGTTTTTGTAAGTCCGCTTTTAAGACTGAGAGCAATAGGATCAGGCTTATAATTCCATTTTTCCACAAGATCCCGGACTACCTTTTTCGTTACCTGGCTAATGTCCGGATGATCATTTAATGCTTTTGATACTGTTGAAGGAGATATCCCCAGCTCTTTTGCTATATCTTTTATAGTCACCTGACCTTTGTACATTTTCTTTACTGAGATTTATGACTCTTTTCGAAATATATAGAATATATTCTGATTTTCACAAAAAATTCACAAGTATCTGCGGGATGAATGAAAATAGAAATTAAATAATTACTTCGGATAATTAAAAACTGTCAAAATTGATCCTTTTTTGAGCTTTTTCTCTGTCATAAAATGAAAAAAACTAAAAGAATATTTACAATATCCTGACAAAAAGGAAAAGTAATATGCATTTCAAACGTTTGCGGAACTATATGTTAATTAATTGAAAATTAATGCTTTCAATTGAACAATTTCAGAATTTCTTTCCTAGTTTTGTTGATCGGTAGAGAATAACGAATATTCTAATTAATTCTTTAGAGAAAACTTTTATAATCCTTAAACCAAACAATTTATGAAAAAACGAATTTTTACTATGCTGTCTATTCTTTTCCTTGGGATCCTTGTTTCCGGAGCTATAAATGCTCAGGGAATCCGGGTTTCAGGTAAAATAACTGATGCAGCAGATGGTTCTTCCCTGGTTGGAGTTACAATCCAGGAAAAGGGGACCATTAACGGGACTAACACGGATGGCAATGGTAACTTCAGCCTCACAGTTGCTCCAAATGGGACATTGGTAATATCATATATTGGTTACGCTTCCCAGGAAGTTGTTGTAAATGGCAGAACCGTAATCAATATCGTTATGGCCGTAGCCAACCTGAAACTTAATGAAGTGGTGGTGATCGGTTATGGAACTGTAAAGAAATCAGATGCAACGGGTTCGATAGTTGCAGTCAGTTCCAAAGATTTCAACCAGGGAGCTATTACCTCGCCTCAGGATTTATTAGTTGGGAAAAGTGCAGGTGTAGTAATTACGAATGCAGGTGGTGCACCCGGAGCCGGCGCAACTATACTCGTTCGCGGTGGTTCATCATTGAATGCTTCCAACAAACCGCTGATTATCATCGATGGTGTTCCAATCGATAACAATGACGTTGCCGGGAGTTCTAACTTCCTTTCATTCGTTAATCCAAACGACATTGAGACCTTTACCGTTCTGAAAGATGCTTCTGCTACCGCTATTTATGGTTCACGGGCGTCTAACGGTGTTATTCTTATCACAACCAAAAAAGGCAAGGCCGGCAGTAAAATGAGTATTACCTATAATGGAAATACGTCAATATCAAGTGCCATCAAATTTTTGGACGTATATACCGGTGATCAGCTCAGACAAATCGCTTTAGATCATATTGACCTTTATGGAGCTGATAATTTAAGTAAACTTGGAACTGCGAACACTAACTGGCAAAAGCAAATTTTCCGCAATGCTGTTTCCCAGGATCATAATTTAAGTCTTACAGGTTCTTACAAGACCCTCCCATACAGGGTATCACTTGGGTACACGGATCAGAATGGTATATTGAAAAACACCGACATGCAAAGAATGACCGGTGCTATTAGTCTCGATCCAACATTTCTGAATAATAGCTTAAAAGTCAGTATCAATGCCAAAGGGATGAGTACCAATAATAATTTTGGTGATGCAGGGGCTCTAGGTTCTGCAATCAATATGGATCCGACACAACCTGTAAAAGATGGCAACCCTGCTTCAGACGGGTATTTTCAATGGAGCAATTATGGAGCAAACCTTGGTACACCTAACCCTGTAGAACAGCTTCTTGCTACCGACAACAAATCAGTTGTTAACAGAGTTATTGGAAACATACAATTCTATTATGCACTTCCTTTTATTCAGGGACTGAATGCAAATCTGAATTTAGCAACAGATTATACAAAAAGTACGGGCCACGACAACCTTCCGTCAACAGCGCCTTCCGTACTTACAAGTCCGTTATTTGGAAAATTAAATGATTATAGTGGCAAAAACTATAACAACCTGCTCGATTTTTATCTGAGCTACTCGAAGGACCTCACAAGCATCAATAGCAAAATTGAGGCAACCGCCGGTTATTCATGGCAGCATTTTAAACGTGAGGGAAATAGCTATACCCGCGGGATAGTGGATGACACCCATCCCTACCAGAAATCAGACAGTTCATCTTTTGCCACTGAAAACTTTCTTGTTTCTTTCTTTGGAAGATTGAATTACACTTTAATGGATAAGTATTTACTCACGGTTACTGTGCGTGATGATGGTTCTTCAAGGTTCGCTAAAGGCAACCAGTGGGGTATATTCCCTGCGGTTGCACTGGCCTGGAAAATTAAAAATGAAGCATTTCTGAAAGATGTTGAAGCGCTTTCTGACTTGAAACTGAGGTTAGGTTGGGGAGAAACCGGCCAACAGGATATAGTCGGTAATGATTATCCTTCACAGGCAAGATACATGATCTCCTCACCCGGCAGTTATTATCTGATTGGGGGTGATTATCTTCCGACCTTGCGCCCGAGTGCATACGATCCGACTATTAAATGGGAACAAACAGCAACCCAGAACTTAGGATTGGATTTCGGTTTCCTGAAAGACAGGATTACAGGATCTTTTGATATATATAAAAGAGTCACAACCAATCTTCTTAACACGGTTACCATTCCGAGCGGCAGCAACTTTTCAAATACTTTGCTGACAAATGTCGGCAGTCTTGAGAACAGAGGAGCTGAAATCTCCCTGAACATTGTTCCCATATCTCAGAAAGATATGTCATTGACAATAGGTTTCAATCTGAGCTATAATATGAACAAAATTACAAAACTGCTTATCACAAACGATCCGAATTATATTGGCATCCTTTATGGTAATGCATTTACTGGCCAGATACAGGTAACTAGAGTTGGTTATCCTTCATACTCATACTTTGTTAATAAACAAGTATATGATGCAAGCGGCTACCCTATTGAAGGTCTTTATGTCGATCTGTCAGGAAAGGGAGGCACAGTGAACGGGAACACTTCTGATCAGTATATTTTCCATAATCCTATTCCGGACTATTTAATGGGCCTGTCTGCACGCTTTAACTATAAGAACTTCGACATTTCCGCCTCAGCAAGGGCCAGTATAGGAAATTATGTTTATAATGCTGTCGCTGCAGGTGCTTCATACGACCAGATGTACCAGATTGGATACTGGAAAAATTTCACAACCTTCCTGAGTGACACACGATTTGTGAAACGTCAGTTTACAAGTGACTATTTTGTTAGCAATGCCTCATTTTTAAAGTTAGATAATTTAAGCGCCGGTTATAAGTTCGACCATATCTTGAATAATAAACTGAGTGCAAGGATAAGTCTGACTGCTCAGAATCTTATGACAATCACTAAGTACAAGGGTCTTGATCCTGAAGTTCCTGGCGGAGTTGATAACAATTTCTATCCCAGGCCCCGCACTTATATGCTTGGAATTAGTTTAACCTATTAATATTCTAATAATATTTATATGAATAAGAAGATTTTTATATTAGGAATAATTCTTTCCACGACGATGGTAATATCGTGTGTGAAAGACCTTAACGTCAAACCAATTGATCCCAACTCGATTCTTGCGGGCAACTTAGGCGATAACCCGGCTTACATGAAGGAAGTTTTGGGTAAAATATATGCCAGCTTCATAATCAATGGTCAGGGAAGCAATGGAGGACCGGATATTTCTGCCCCCGATAATGATTTTTTTACTACTACAAGAGCACTCTGGAATTGCCAGGAAATAACTACCGATGAAGCGATTTGTGCATGGGGAGACGTTGGAATAGCCGATTTGAATACTCAGACATGGAGCCCGAACAATCCTTTTCTGACAGCCCTTTATCAGCGTTTAAGTCTTAGTGTTACCTATGCTAATGATTTCATAAGGTATACAAACGGAAACACCGACCCCGCTGTAATGCAATATAACGCTGAAGCCCGTTTTCTAAGGGCTCTTGCTTATACCTGGGATATGGACCTTTTTGCTAATCCGCCTTTTACAACAGATGCTGACGGAGTTGGAAAATTCTTTCCAAAACAGATTCAGCGGGCCAATTTATTCAATTATGTAGTATCTGAATTGCATAGTATTGAAACCAAGTTGGGCGCTCCAAAGTTTTCGTATCCCGAAGCTGATCAGGCTGCCTGCTGGATGCTGCTGGCCAGATTATATCTGAATGCTGAGGTTTATACAGGTACCGCAAAATATGACAGTTGCAAAATTTATTGCGACAAAGTGATCAGCAGCGGTGCTTATTCTCTGGCTACAAACTACAGACAGAATTTCAGCGCTGATAATGACGGCAATCACAATCCTGAAATGATTTTTGCATGGGAACAGGACGGAGTAAATACACAGGGTTATGTGGGAACAACTTTCATTATAGAATCCTGCAGCGATGCAACATATGTGAGAGCCGAAAGATTTGGCGGATTGACATCAAATACAGACTGGAACGGAAACAGAACAAAAAGGCAATTCATGAATGTATTAGTCGATACACTTTCCACTTATGGAAACGTTGCTATTCCTCTCGGTGATTCAATTTTTGCTCAATGCAAAGACAAACGCGTGTATCTTAAAACTAAAAAGAGTATGGTCATCCCAAGTGCTTCGTCAAGTGGAGATTACGGGATAGGCGTCTATAAGTTCACTGCAAAGAATACTGATGGCAGTCAGGCTGCTGACTATAATCCCGCATACGCCAGCACTGATTTTCCGGTATTTCGTTATGCCGATGCACTGCTGATGAGGGCCGAAGCTTTACACAGGTTGGGCGACGATGCAAATGCTGTTCTTGATATAAATACAGTAAGAACCCGTGCTTACGGAGATGCAAGCGGGAATATCACACCGGGTCAGCTTACTGATCAGTTTCTACTCGATGAACGTGGCCGCGAATTCTATTTTGAAGCTCAAAGACGCACCGACCTGGTTCGTTTCGGGAAATTCACAAATGGAAATTATAACTGGCCATGGAAGGGTGGTTCATTAAATGGTATTAATACAGACAGCCATTTGAATATCTTCCCTATTCCAGGCGCAGAGGTATCTTCAAATCCGAATATAATACAAAATCCTGGTTATTAATTTTTTAAATTTTATAACAATGAAAAAGAAACTATTTATATACTTAGCTTTCATTGGGTTGATCGGGCTTTTGTCTAGCTGCAAAAAGGAGGAGACAAGAGTAATAGCTCTTTCCAGCCCTAATGCACCAACATTAGTGACCTTACCAGATTTAACCCTTCAAAGGGCAAATGGAGCAGATACAATAATATTTATTGGTACTCCAGTTGATCCCGGGTTCGCCGCTTCCGCAACTTACTTCCTTGAAGCTTGTCCCACAGGGAATAATTTTGCAACTTCAATCCTTCTCTATTCCGGTATTCAGGATGCCCAGATAAAACTTTCCATTAGTGATCTGAATGGAATGTTACTTAAAGGTTTCCCAGCCGACTCGATTTCATCTGTCGATTTCCGGATAAGATCAGTTCTCTCTGTTGATGCCGGAACCGGAGCAATCGGAACCAGCACTCAACCACTGTCGTATTCATCTGGTGCAGTGACAGCTCAGGTGACTGTTTATGGTTTGCCAAAGCTCGATTTAATTAATTCTGGAATAGTACAAAAAATTGAATCAGCTCTTGGTGATGGCTCATATACCGGATATGTAAAGCTCGATGCGACCAAACCTTTTACATTAAAGGACCCTGACGCAAATATTGTTTATGGCGCCAATGGAGCTGCCCTTGCAGTGAACGGAACTGGCATTTCAACCGGTACCACCGGTAGCGGATGGTATATCCTCAGTGCTAATACTAAGACCCTTAGTTACTCACTGACCCAATATATGATTGGTCTGATTGGTGATGCCACTCCAAATGGATGGAATTCACCTGATCAGAAAATGGATTACAACTATAAGACCGGACTCTGGTATATAACTCTCAATCTTACTGTTGGTTCTGTAAAAGTAAGGTCCAATGATGCATGGGGTTCGATAAATCTTGGACTGGGAGATGCAACACATCCTCAGTATACTCTTACCAATCTCTGGAACAATGGAAGCAGTCAGAATATTCCGATTGCAGCGGCAGGAAATTATACCGTAATGGTATCCATAGGAAGTACCACTTATAGCATTACGATAACGAAGAACAACTAATCGTATATGAATTTAGTTTAAAATCAATTGATTAACGAAATAATAACTTATTTATGAAAAAAATTGTCTTAAATAGACTTCTGGTTGTCCTTGTCATCGATGCATTCTTTTTTGCTTCATGCACAAAGGAACAATCGGATGTCAGATTAAATCCTAAACTGGCATCCACGCAGGTATTAAATCTTAAATCTGATTCGGCAACTATTGTGAGTTTTGTTGTTGCTTCAGGCAGTGGTTTCAGTGAACGAGGTGTTGTATATGATGTAGCTACCGCTCCGACAACAGATAAATCCAAAGTTATCGATACTGAGACGGGTAATTCGGCAACCTTTACAGTGAAGTTGGGTGGCCTTTCTTTTGCTACCAACTATTTTGCGCGTGCTTATGCAATTACAGCAAACGGTACGATTTACGGTAAAGAAATCACTTTTACCACACTGCCTGTTCTGGCAACCGTTACCACAGATTCCATAACCTCAATTGCGGGTACTTCAGCTACGGGAGGCGGTGATATCACGAATGATGGAGGTTCCGCAATAACCGCACGTGGTATATGCTATAGTTTGACCGCAAATCCAACAATTACCAGCAGCAAAACCTCAGATGGAACCGGAAGCGGTGTATTTGTAAGTTCAATGACTAAATTAAACGGGCTTACTACATATCATGTTCGCGCTTATGCCACCAACACTGTAGGCACGACCTATGGCAGCGATGTACAGTTTACTACTTTGGTTTCCACACGCCTCTGGTACGTTCCGGGTGATTATGTGACTGCAAGTTACCCGGGATCGACACTAAAGGATTGGGATCCTGCCAACTCTCCTCAGGTGAAGAGTCTCGCAACTTCTCCTGATAATATCGAAGGTTATGTATATATGGCAAATACAACAAATGGATGGAAATTTGCTACCCTTCCCAACTGGAACGGACCTAATTACGGCGATGGTGGTTCAGGCAAACTGGATGCCAACGGTGGAAACTTCAGTTCTCCAATGGGCTATTATAAAATAAATGTTAATGCAGGAGCAAATCCAATGACATATACAGCAGTCGCGACTGTTTGGGGTGTTATAGGTGATGCTTCACCAAATGGTTGGAATGACGAGACAGCTTTAACTTATAATCCGGCATTAACTACCTGGAACGGCGGCATGCATCTTACAGTTGGATCTTTCAAATTCAGGGCTAATCATTCATGGGATTATAACTATGGAAGCACCGCAGCAAATGCAACATTAGATGCAGGTGGCAGCAATATTGCCAACGCTCTGGAAGCTGATTATGCATTTACTCTTGATTTAAGTCATCCCTTGGCCTATACTTATAGCGCAAACAGATGGGGTGTAATCGGAGATGCAACACCTGACGGATGGAACTCTGATCAGAATATGACCTGGGATCCTGTAAATCATGTTTTCAAAGTTACTTTGAATCTGGTTGTTGGGGCTTTCAAATTTAGGGCAAACGATGCATGGGACATTAACTATGGCGGTGCGAATATGAATGCACTTACAGCCGGAGGTGATAATATTCCGATTACAGTTGCAGGAAACTATACCATTACTTTCGATCCGTGGGCTCATGTAGCTACTCTAACTATGAACTAGCAAAAGACTTAAAAAAGTATTTGAAATAGGGTTGATAATTAGTTGAATAAGAGGCTGTCAAATCACACGACAGCCTCTTTTATAATTATATTTCAACAAAGATATTTGCAGTTAAAGGAGGAGATTTATATTTCAATCGTTTGCTGAAAAATATTAACCTATAACGTTGAATTTTAGCATTTTTCAAGCGGTTTCAGTAACTTTGGACTAAACTATTATCTTATCTGAGGAAGCAATATGAAGAGGGTGCTTTACATCATGCTTTGTTATTCGGTATTCAGCTTTACCCTGTATGGCCAGGTGATAACAACCGACCCGGCTGTGCCAACCCCCGGAAAGCTGATAAAGATCTATTACAACAGCTCTGCAGACGCCGGAAGTTTGCATAATTACGCGGGTGATCTTTATGCGCATACCGGGGTCACTATAAATGACCTGTCCTGGCAAAAAGTGATTGGCACCTGGGCAAATAATTCGACTCAGCCAAAACTGAAATACCTTGGAAATTACCTTTATGAGCTCGATATAACCCCCGATATTAAAACCTTCTATTCTCTGGGCTCATCTGATATTGTTACTAAGATCTGTCTCGTAATACGCGATGCTGCAGGAGACAAGCAGACATCACCCGACATATTCATAAGTGTTTTCCAGGCTGGCCTTAATGTTACGTTTACCCTTCCTGGTAAAGCATCGTTTGTAACTGAATTAAATAAGAAAATAATCATCCAGGCTTCTGCCACACTTGCAGATTCTATATCATTGTACATTAATAATATTTTTGTCAGGTCCGTTACAACTGCTCAACTTCTGACTGATACTATAATTCCGGGTCAGTATGGTGAATTCCGGGTTAAAGCGATTGCATGGGCCAAACCTGCTTTTGCTGCTGATTCATTTTTCTATTACGTCAGAAAACCAATAATAACTGAACCATTACCTTCAGGTTTTGCGGACGGTATAAATTACACAAGCGACACATCGGTAGCGCTTGTGTTGCATGCACCTTATAAAAACTATGTATTCGCAACAGGCGATTTTACCGGATGGCTTGCCCGTGAGAAAGGTTATATGAAAAGAACCCCCGACAGCGAAAGATTCTGGGTTCAGATTAATGGACTTAAACCGGGGAAAGAGTACCGCTTTCAGTATCTTGTTGATACTGTTCTATATATTGCCGAACCATATTGCGATAAGGTTCTTGATCCCGATAATGATCAATATATTTCGGTTTCCACATATCCCAATCTTATTTCATATCCTAAAGACACAGCGTCAGGAATTGTTTCAGTTCTTCAGACTGCACAGGTTCCTTATGCATGGCATACAACCACCTATACACCCCCGAAGCAAACGAATCTTGTAGTCTATGAATTGCTGGTCCGTGATTTTACTGCAAATCACGATTATAAAACTATTATTGATACTTTGGATTATCTTGTTAATCTGGGAATCAATGCAATAGAACTTATGCCCATAACTGAATTTGAAGGAAACCTCAGCTGGGGATATAATCCTTCATTTTATTTTGCTCCGGATAAATATTATGGTACAAAAAACGATCTAAAGGCGTTTATCGACATCTGTCACAGCAAAGGGATAGCAGTAATAATGGACATGGTTCTGAATCACTGTTATGAACAATCTCCGTTTGTCCAGCTATATCTCGATCATATTGGTACGGATCAAATCTATATGAAAATCCCAAATCCCTGGTTTAATGCAGAATCGCCGAATCCAGCGTATAAATTTGGTGCCGACTTCAATCATGAAAGCATTACGACCCAACAGCTTGTTGATCGGATAAACGCTTACTGGCTTACAGAATATAAAGTTGATGGATTCCGTTTTGACTTCACCAAAGGCTTTACAAATACTCCCGGCGAAGGAAGTGCTTATGATGCTTCCCGGATTGCAATTCTTGAACGAATGGCTACCCAGATCTGGAAGACAAAGTCAAATGCTTATGTCATTCTCGAACATTTCACGGCCAACGACGAAGAAATAATGCTTTCAGATTTTGGAATGATGCTCTGGGGGAATAACAATTATAACTATGCAGAAGCAGCAATGGGATATTCATCTGATCTCACTGCTGTCAGCGCCCAGGGTATGGGTTGGACTGTTCCCAACCTTGTAAGCTACATGGAAAGCCATGATGAAGAACGAATAATGTATAAAACAATTACTTATGGGGCTTCATCAGGAAGTTATAATACGCAGAATCTAAAGACCGCACTGAAAAGGATGGAACTTGATGCAGTCTTTCTGCTTACTGTGCCTGGTCCTAAAATGATATGGCAATTTGGTGAACTTGGTTATGATATTTCCATCGATTCAGGAGGAAGAACCGGCGTAAAACCGATAAAGTGGAATTATTTCTCAGATCCCGATCGTCATAGATTATATATAATATATAAACTTCTTAATAATCTCAGGAGTTCCCAGCCGGTATTTGGAACCGGCAGCTATTCTTCCTCACTCTCAACTCCTCTGAAAAGTATTCAGTTGTTTGATCCGACTATGAATGTCGATGTCCTGGGTAATTTCGGGCTCACTCAGGCTTCGATAAACCCGACATTCCCACAGACAGGAATGTGGTATGAGTATTTTACAGGTGACTCAATCAACGTATCCAATATAAATGATCAGATCAGTCTTCAGCCAGGCGAATACAGACTATATACAACCAGAAAACTTGCATCCCCAGGCATATTACTGGGTGTCAATGATATAAAGGCAACAGGAAAGGAACCGTTCATTACTATTTATCCTAACCCCTCCCCGGGAGAATTTACTTTTGAGATTCAGAGTATGAATCCGACATCAGTGTCCGTCTCAGTTTTCGACATAACCGGGAATATGATCTGGCAAAACAAAGCCAGTATGTCAGCTGATGAGATTCAATCGGTAAAGTGGGATGGGAAATCCGCCAACGGGAGTACAATACCCAGAGGAATTTATTTTGTGCAGTTCAGAACATCAATCAGCAGCGAAACTGTAAAGATTATTAAAGAATAGCAGTTCATTTCTTTTTGAGGACAACCGCCGTCAGTGGATCAAGATTTAATTCGATTTTGTTTTGATTGCTAAAGATGCTTTTATTGTTTTCGGACAAAACGTTTGCATATTCCCCGTTAGTTTTTACCGGCACTTTAATGATTTGAGTTTTATCTGACCTGTTAAAAACCACAACTATTTCATCGTTGCCCATTGTCCGATTATAAGCAAGTGTCAGGTTTTGATCGTCCGCTACCGAAAAAGAAAGATCACCGTATACAAGGACAGGATTTTCTTTTCGCATTTTACATAGCTTCATATAAAACATTCTGAGTGAAGTATCAGGTCTGACAATATCAACCGGGCGGCTTTCCTTTGGATCAAAAGCTGCGCGCTCATCCTCATATACAATGTCATCCCATATCATTGGTTTTCTGCAATCAGGGTCATCTGCACCCCACATACCTACCTCGTCTCCATAATAAATCTGCGGAGCGCCGATGAATGTAAACTGATGGATCAACAGCAGAATTTGTTCTTTTCTCGTCAGATCATCCGGCTTATTTATTTTATAATCCGGGTTGTCGGATGGCTTCGCTTTATATTTGTCCATCGTCTTATTATACAGCGATGTAGATAGCCTGGGAGAATCATGTGTTGATGCTACATTCATCATTACCTGAAGATTGCCTTTCCTGATGCCTTTATTTATCCGGTTGATCTCCTGTACAAATCCTGTGCTTGTCAAAACAGGTTCTGCCTGGCCAAAAAAACCCCTGGCAACCCTGAACCACCTGTAATTCATTATGGCGTCAAATTGATCACCCTCGAGAAATATTTTTGGATTCATAAGTTTTTCGGGCCAATCAAGCCACCATATTTCACCCACCAGGTAAGCTTCAGGATTAACCGAACGAACCACTTTACGATATTCTCGCCAGAATCCCATGGGAATTTCTCCTGCCACATCAAGCCTGAAACCATCCACACCATCAGCAGGATTTCCATCTCCGTCAGGATCGAGCCATCTCCTTGTGACATCGAATATATGTTGTTTCAATGATTCGGAATGAAAATTCCCTTCAAAAGGCATTACCTTATTGCCGGGAGGTATAATATCTTTTTTCAAAACCGGCATATAAGGATTTTTCCCTCCCCAACCTTCATAGGTCAATTTATCTTCTTTGTTTTCCGGATCGTTGAAATGGGTTATAGTGTACCAGTCAACATACCTGGATTCTTTCCCGTTTTTTCTTATATCGTTCAATGCCCAGAATGTTTTGCCTGTATGGTTCCAGGAATAGTCCATTATCACTCTTATTCCTCTTTTGTGAAATTCCCTGATTATTTTCAGGAAGAGCAAATCGGCACAGGTCCATTTCCACGTTGAGGGGTCATCGTGAATTTCCGAATCCATTATTGCTGCATCGCCCCTGGGATCAGGACCAAAATTTCTGTCAATGTGGGTATAATTTCTGGCATCGTATTTATGTAGTGATGGTGAATCGTTAAGCGGATTAAAGTATATTGCCGTGACACCAAGTGATTGTATATAATCCATTTTATCAAGAACTCCCTGCAGGTCTCCGCCATATCTGCGTGCCTGAATTTTTGAGTAAAATCCTTTTACTCTGACACTGTCAAGCCACGGTTCGTGAGAATACCAGTCATGACCCCAGGGTGTAATCTTCCACTTTGAAGGTATCTTATCAGGGTATGAACCGTACATATCTGCAGGAGTAGGATCATTTGTAGTATCTCCATTGCGAAACCGCTCAACAAAAATCTGATACCATATCGCCTCCTTTGCCCAGGAAGGAACAGATGCAAGAGATTTATCAACTGTTATTTTGTTTTTATTTTGCATTGGTCCGCATCCGACAAGTATCAGGACAATAACAATCAAAAGTAATAATATGTGCTTTATTGAATTCATCGTAATTAATTTTTACTCCTGAAAATGGAATCTATAATCGCAAGATCGGAAAGAAGAATTCAAGACTGCAATAAAAGATTTGGTTCTTCTCTGTGATTCTCTCTTTAACTCCGTGTAAGTTCTTGGTTTTTAATTACACAGAGAGACACGAAGGATACACGGAGAACTACAGAGTTACTGAAGATCCAAATCATTACATTCACTTTTGCAATTTTAACCTTTATTTCACCAAAACCTTATAGCCCCATGGTTCGAGTCTGAGCGAATCGGTTAAAGGAAAAGCTGTTTTTAAACCCGTAAAGTAATCCGAATATTCACCATTAAGATTCCCCTCAGAAGGTTTTATGCTAACACTTTTCTTACTGAGATTCAGAAAAACCATGACCCTGTTAGCGTCCTTTTCCCTGTAGAAAGCAAAGACCTGCCTATCTTTACTGGTTCTTATTTTGATCATCGGCCCGCCTTCATCACCATTCGAGAGAGCTTTGTTCTGTTTCTTTAATGACACCAGATTCCTGTAAAATCCTGTAAGATTGCACGTATCCCATTTAATTGTATCTCTTACGAAGAATTTGAGTTTTTTATTAAGACATGCCTCCTGACCGCTGTATATTAAAGGCACACCTTGTGATGTAAATATTAATGTAGCAAATGCCATTTGTGATTCTCCCATTAAAGAGTCAATTGTTCCTCCCCATGAATTTTCATCGTGGTTAGTAAGAAACTGAAGCCTGTAAACATTGTTTGGATATGTTGCCCACTCCTTCTTGTAATAATTTGAGAGTGTTTTTACGCTATCTTTTCCCTGTGCGATATTTACCATAAGGTGGTACATCTCCCAGGCATAGTTCATGTCAAAACCTTTTTCAAGAAAAATAGTCGGTTCCTCTATTTCACCTATCAGAAGAACAGGTTTAATTGAAGTCAATTCAATCCGTGCCCTTTCCCAGAATTCCTTTGGCGTATTATGCGGATGATCAATGCGGAAACCGTCAACTCCCATATTAACCCAGAATTTCATCGCTTCAATCATATAATCCTGAAGGCCTTTCTTTGACCAGTCAAGCTGAATCACATCTGTCCAGTCAGTTCCGAGAGGCGGTGTAAATTTGCCGGAGGCATCTTTTATATACCAGTCTGGATGATCAATGGTAAGCTTATTATCCCATGATGTGTGATTCGGTACCCAGTCCATTATTACATGCATACCCAAATCATGAGCTTTGGCGATGACAGCTTTAAAATCATCAATAGTTCCGTAATTGGGATTTACATTCATAAAATCTCTAACAGAATAATAGCTTCCCAGCTCTCCTTTCTTGTTAACTATGCCAATGGGGAACGTCGGCATAAACCATAACACGTTAATACCCAGTGTTTTCAGCCGGGGAAGATGTTCTGCAAAAGCATTAAAAGTGCCCTGGTCCGTGTATTGCCTGACATTTACTTCATACAATACTGAATTCTTCGACCATTCAGGGTGTACAACATCGGAATGAAAAGGCTTTATTTCCTTTTTCTTTCCAAAAACAAAACAACCGGTTATTGTAATAGAGAGAGCAATAAATAAAACCAGTAAACTTAAAGGCAACTTTTCCATTATCTGAGAAGTTTTATTATAATCATTAATAGTAATTATCTTATTCACAAAGCACTAAGAGAAAAAATCTACTTTAAAGGTATGGATTATTTTTTGCAATCCGGTTATTTGATATTTCTTATCGTAAATATCAAGATCCAATGGTTTTTCCGACAAATTATTTATAGTCACACATTCTTTTGTCACTTTAACTTCGAAGAGTACACCACGGAAACGGGCATGAAATGAATAGGATTGCCAGTTAGCGGGTATCAAAGGATTTAGAATAACTTTACCATCATTGATCCTCATTCCTCCAAATCCTTCAACGATTGCCAGCCATGTTCCTGCCATGCTTGTTATATGAAGCCCGTTTGATACTTCATTATTATAATCATCGAGATCCAGCCGGGCGGTACGAAGGTAAAGTTCATAAGCCGTCTCAATATTTCCGATTCTGGAAGCAACTATGGAATGAATGCAAGCTGACAATGACGATTCATGAACAGTCATCGGTTCATAGAATTCAAAATTCCGTTTAATAGTCTGTGTATCAAAATGATCTTCAAAAATGTACAGACCCTGCAAAACATCAGCCTGTTTTATAAAGCATGATCTTAAAATCCTGTCCCAGGACCAATGCTGGTTGATTGGTCTTTCGTCAGCCGGTATGCAGCTTGCAGGCTTTAATTCCTTATCCAGAAAACCATCCTGCTGAAGGAAGATATTGCGGGTGTTATCAACAGGGAAGTGCATGTTTTTAATAATATCCTGCCATCTGGCCGATTCGGCAGAAAAATTAAAATGTAATTTTTTGTAAAGACCCGATAATTTCTTCGGGGTTTCTTTCTCAAGGACCCTGATGTTTTTTAAGGTATATGATAAGGTCCAAACTGCTAATGAATTGGTGTACCAGTTATTGTTGACATTGTTTTCATATTCATTCGGTCCGGTAACTCCCAGTATCACATATTTCTTAAGGTTTTCGGAGAAAGTTGTCCGCTGGCTCCAGAATCGAGAAATCCCTATCAGTGCTTCCAATCCATAGTCAGCCATATATTCATAATCACCAGTATGTCTTATATAGTTAAAGATAGCGAAAGCAATAGCGCCATTTCTATGTATCTCTTCGAAAGTAATCTCCCATTCATTATGACATTCTTCGCCATTCATTGTTACCATGGGGTAAAGGGCCGCGCCGTTTTTAAAACCAAGTTTCTCAGCGTTGGCAATGCTTTTTCCCAGATGCTTATAACGGTAGAGCAACAGGTTCTTTCCGACTTTCGGATCAGCTGTCTTTAGAAAAAATGGCAGGCTGAAAGCTTCAGTATCCCAGTAGGTGCTGCCACCGTATTTTTCACCTGTAAAGCCTTTTGGACCAATATTGAGACGTTCATCTTTTCCCGTATATGTCTGATTAATATGAAATATATTAAATCGTATTGCCTGTTGAGCCGATAAATCACCTTCAATTACCACATCTGAAGTAGCCCATATTCTTTCCCATTCCCTTACATGCTCAAGGAAAAGATTATCAAAACCCTTGGCTTTTGCTTCTTTAAGGCGGATTTTTGTATCTCCCATCAACTTTTTTTTCTCATTATTCAGTGACGAAAGAACGGATACATATTTGGTCAGAATTATCTCTTCGCCCTGACTTATTAAAAGAGAGATATTACTTGCAATATATTTCTCGCGATCAATGACTTTGGCTTTTACCGGCAATTCCCGGTCATCTTTAAAGAACCCGAAACACATCCCGGTTGCAACATGAAAATCTGTTTTCAATGTCCTCGTTATAAGAACTCCTTCATGGCCGTTATGGTCTTTGCTTACTTCCTTCCAGAATTTCTCGCCATAATTTGTGTCTTCATTTTTTACATCGCCGTCAATATAAATCGTAAAATCGATAGTGCCTTCAAAATCTACTGATTTTACAGAATACCTGATTATTCCCAGATCAGGTTCGGCCATACTGACAAATCTCCTACTGTTAAAATCGATTCTTTTATTTTCTGAAACAGCAATTCTGAAAGATCTTTCAAGATAACCTTCCTGCATATTAAGAATCCTTGTGAATGAGACAATTTCTGAAGTTGCCAGGTCGACAGGCGTATCATCTAAAGAGATATCAATACCAATCCAGTTCGGCGCGTTCAGCACTTTAGCAAAATATTCGGGATATCCGTTTTTCCACCATCCAACCCTTGTTTTATCGGGGTAATATACGCCGGCAACATAACTGCCCTGAAGGCTGTCGCCTGAATATTGCTCTTCAAAATTGGCTCTCTGTCCCATATAGCCATTGCCGATGGAAAAAATGCTTTCCGACTCCCTGTTCATCTCAGGATGGAATCCCTCCTCGATTATCTGCCAATTATCTCTTTTATAAAAACTATTCATATCCTGATTCCTTTTTCTATTTCTATTAGTTTTGACAAGCTCATGTCATCTAAACCCCGAATAACGAAATGAGCCTTTTTCAAAATCACCGGTGATCCGACGCCTACACATAACATCCCGGCGTTTAGGGCAGCCTGTATTCCTGCAACTGCGTCTTCAAACACGGTACATCTCCCGGGTTCTATCCCTACCATTTCAGCAGCTTTAATGAAAACTTCCGGGTCGGGTTTTGCCTTTTTTACGTTGTTCCCATCTGCTATGGCATCAAAAAGTTCAAGAATGCCTACTCTTTCAAGTATAAGAGGAGTGTTTTTGCTTGCCGAACCAATTGCGACACGAACATTTGCACCTTTAAGTTCTTTAATGAATTCGAGACAACCCGGAAGAATTTCATCCGGTGTCATTTTGCTTATATAATCTACATACCATTTATTCTTTAGTTCTGCATACTCATGTTTCTGGCTCTCTTCGATTTTTCTGCCTCCAATCTCAAGAATGATTTCGAGGGATGCCATCCTGCTGACCCCTTTCAGCCGTTCGTTGTCTTCTTCAGTAAAATGAATACCGATCATATCCGTCAATCTTTTCCAGGCAAGAAAATGGTACCTGGCAGTATCAACAATTACTCCGTCGAGATCAAAAATACATGCAGCCGTATGCATCATAAACTTCTTGATTTTGTTTCATCCACATCCTTCACAAACAGGATAAGTACTGCTGCAATAAACATTGAGATTCCTCCTGTCACAAGAGCATAGATACTTTCACCCCCAAAGACATCCCTGACAAAGAAACCGAGAATGCTTGCAGCAAGAATCTGTGGAATGACAATGAAAAAATTAAAAATACCCATATATGTTCCCATTTTAGCTGAAGGAAGCGATCCTGTAAGAATTGCATATGGCATTGCAAGAATACTTGCCCAGGCAAGACCGATACCAAGCATGGAAATTATTAACATTCCAGGTGTATGGAAAAGAATGATGGATATTAACCCTAATCCACCGGCAATCAGGCTCACGGAGTGAGTTATACGCCTGTTGGTGAGCTTTGCAAGGACAGGAAGCAAAAAAGCGACTAACGCAGCAAATCCATTATAAACAGCAAATAGAATTCCTACCCAGTTTGCTCCCTGATTGTAAAGTTCACTTGTGGGATCCTTTGTCCCGTAAATATGACTTGTTACGGCCGATGTCGTATAAATCCACATTGAAAAAAGTGCAAACCACGAAAAGAACTGAACAATGGCAAGCTGGCCCATTGTCTTAGGCATCCTGTAAAGGTCACTTAAAACAACTACAAGTCCGCTTTTGGTCTTTCCTCCCGATACAAAGAGTCCTGAAATAATCTGAACCAACCCAAAAGCACCGATCCCGACTGAGAGGATATACAACTCCTTTTCAAGAGAATAATAATATACAATGAGACTTATAATAACTCCGGCAAAAATCCAGTATGCTCCTCTCCTCATAAATACACCGGAGCCAAAAGAATTCTCTGTTTCTGTTTCATAATCAGTAACAGATTTTTTATCATCCGAGAATTCAAGAAGCTCTTCCGGGGAATATTCTTTGGTTTTAATTATTGTCCATATAACAGCAGAAATAAATACAACTCCTCCTATATAAAAAGACAATTTAACAGATAATGGTATCTGTCCGGCAGGTGCAGTATTTTGAATATGAAACCAATTTGTAAGGACATATGGGAGAACAGATGCAATAACGGCGCCCGTGCCGATAAAAAAACTTTGGGTTGCAAAACCTGTTGTACGCTGGTCTGATGGCAACATATCGCCAACAAAAGCTCTGAATGGTTCCATTGAAATATTGATCGAAGCGTCCATTATCCAGAGCGTCCCGGCGGCTATCCAAAGAACGGGTGAATTCGGCATAAAAATCAAAGCAAGAGAAGCAAGAATAGCACCGGTAAGGAAATATGGACGCCGGCGGCCAAGCCTGTTCCAGGTGTTATCACTCATATGCCCTATTATGGGCTGGATAATCAACCCCGTAACCGGAGCAGCAATCCACAAGATCGGGATGTTCTCAACTTTAGCACCCAGAGTTTCAAAAATCCTGCTGACATTTGCATTTTGCAGGGCAAAGCCAAACTGAATCCCAAGAAATCCAAAACTCATGTTCCAGATCTGCCAGAAGTTTAAACGTGGTTTTGATCTTTTCATATTTCAGGGGTTAATAGTATGAAATAAAATAAAGGCTCCGGTTTCTATCCAAAATTAGAAAAAATGGTTTGATTAATGCAATTAAATATTACTTATTTTAATCCAGACTGGCTGATTCTCAGATAGAAAGACCGGATTGACTTTGTTTCAAACGATTTCTGAAAAAATAAGCAATTAACATATTTAAGGGAAAAAACTACTGAACAAGTGTAAATTTAAGACTGAAACCGAAGTTGGTATTTGAGGTGGGGAATGTAGTCGCAACAAACGGATTATTGACAGTGCGGTCGTAGAATACCTGAAGATTAAATTTGTCGCTTAGAACATAATCAGCAGTGGCTCCTAAGGTAACCACTCTTTGCCCTATTACAGGCTGATCAACATCCTCAACAAGCTTTCTTGCAAGTGTCTGATCATCGCGGATAGAGAGGTCAAAACGAAGGTTAAGATCACTTTTCAATGAGTGCTGTGCCCCTGCGGTTTTTAAAATTATCTTGACATTATCAAACCTGTAACCAGCGCCGAAGATAAGCTCATTGCTCCGTGCATCTGCAACCTGGTTACTTGTCATATTTAGTGTGATAGTACGCGATTTTTTCCATTCAAACCTGGTAGTAAGACTGTTTTTCCAGTTCATATCCACATTTATCAGGGGGCTGAACTGTTCACTGATTGTAACAACATTTATATTGTATTGCTGTATAAAGTTGTTCTGAAGGTCGCGTACACTGTTTATGCCATTTTCATCGAGCCTGTAGTTCAGATTTGTGTTAAAAGACCCGATTTGATAGGTGCTTCGGTATTGATGTGTCAGGCTGATAGATCTGAAGACGCTCTGAATAAAGTCAAATTTTGATAATCCGTCAAAAGTTATTCTCCAGTTTGGCATCATTTTCAGAGCAGAGGGGAATGGATCGAGGCCTACATTATTGGGATTAGTTTTGGTATATGCAGCCAGGAAGGCAGGTATCATGACGTCACTGGAAGTCTGTCCGTATCCGCTTTTATATGGCCCTAATATGGGATCACCTGTTGCCGGATCAATATCCGGATTATAACCAGGGTCTGTCTTTTGCCTTTCAGCAGCCCGCCTGGCCGAAATGACAATAATATCCTTTTTAAAAGTTTCAAATGCAGAAGATGCATAATCATTTGTCTTTGATATTTTTTCAAAAGCAGTCCCCCATGAGATGATGGAAATGGAGTAATTACCTGAAATCATCCGGTTGCGTGTACTGTCGGGAAAGTTACCGTTGTGATCAGCAGTATAATATGAGCTGATTTCTTCCTGGTATCTTCTGTCTGCATTCAAATCAATTCTCAACCCCGGAAAAGGTTCAATGAGACTTCGCAGAGATAAGGTTATGCTATTATCAAATACAGCTGGGGTGTTAATCAGTGTATCCTTTGAAAGCCACCCATTTGAGAGTGCCTTATCAAAAAAGTTTTTATCACTATATCCTAGTATGAATGGCCATCCGGGAGCAAGCTTTCCATTGGCATTCGACATACCCAGAAACTTTGTATCAGGATTATACCCCGGAAGGTATTCTCCCTGGGATTTCGTATAGGTCAGGCTTAATGACCTCACCCCCATAACTGCCCTGACAAGATATTCGCCGGCAACAATTATCGGGTTTCGGCTTTTTTTCACCTTGCCTTCGATTACAACCTTTGCATTGTCAGTCTGTTGAGCAGCAGTGAAATTAATCCTGTTCTCGCTGACAATATCTATTTTGCCTTTCACTTCTATACCGTTTTTTCCGATAATCTTTACTTTTACATCCTTTGTCTTAAGATTATGATAAATCGGTTTGACAATGTTAGCTTTGAAGCTGACGTTTTCTTTAGTATAAGTAACCGTTATTAATTCTGCCTTCATTTTCTGTGCAGCGCCCGGCATCGTATTACTTTCTATTCTTTTAAGGAATTTTAGTTTAGTATAAAGCGAGGATAGATTCGCCATTCCTGTAAATGTCATCTCGCTATGGTTCTTAATTGAATTTCCCATATTGATGTTCAGACTGTCAGGGAAAAGAGGGCTTGCAAGCCAGGTATAATCTGCGCTATAACGGGCGTTGGCATTTAACCAGGAAAGCAGAGGTAGTTTATTTACCGGAATAGTATAGGTAATATTCATGAAATGATTATAATCGGTAGTTCTGCCGCCTTTCTTTAAGTTAACCCAGACCGAATCGCGCCATGCATCGTAAAGGCTGCTGTACCTTTTTTTGTCAACACCACCCGGTGGCTCGTCTATCCTGGAAAGATTTGTTGCGGTAAAGTCAAATTTCAGATTCCTGCTGATATCATATTTCATATCATAAATCCGGCTCCATTCAAAATCTTTTTTGAAAGAAGGTGTGATTTCCAGGTAAGGATTATTTATATCTCTTGTTATCAATTCATTATAATCCCTTGTCAAGTCTGTTCTGAATGAAATGCTTTTTGGAAAAGTGTAAAAGTTGAAGTCTTTTATAATTTTAAAAACGGGAGCATTCAGAAAGCTGACATTCTTAAAAGGCATAATATTGGCAGGCTGCGCCTGAAAATCATAATTAATGCCGCCTCTGTAATCTTTTTCAAGATTAATTTCAGTTGTAGTATTGCTGCTATATATCTCATTATAAGTATAGTTGACACTAAAATTCGCAGGGTCCCAGGGATGATGGATTTTCCCCCGCTTTGTTATACCGGCATTGCTTATGGTGATTGTCTTTCTTCTTGATAAATCCTGGGAAATATTTAATATAGAATCCCTGACTACCTGGTTTTTTGCATTCTTTAAGGCGGTTGTGAGAAGAATATCAGGATCAAGAGGATCATATTGGGGCCTTATCCTGGTTTCTGAATATCCTACATAAACAGGGAGTCTTACACCTAATTTTTCTGGAAAGAACTTTCCAAGTTCAATATTGGATGATATATCATACTTCAATGTCTGATCCTTGCTCCTCTCATCCACCTTTTTATCTATGCTACCCCAGCCGGGAGTGCTAAACTGACCAACCATATCAACTGTACCCAGGTCGGCCAGTCGGGCCTGCATATGTCCATTGGCTGCCCATCCTCCGTTTTCAATAAAGTCGTTAAGCCTCAATTCGTCGAACCAGACTTCGCCAAACTTCGGCAGACCGTCGTCGGTGGATTTGTTCCTTGTTTTTATCGGGTTTCTCACACCTAACATTATAACCTTTATATCGCTCATATTCGGATTCCCTGAGACTGAAATCCTGGCTGTTCCATTTGTATACACAAAGACATCTGAAATGCTTAAGGAGGAACCTGGAAGGTCCATTTGGCGATTTCGTTCCTCCTTGGCCGCCTGCAACAAAGAAAGATCAATATCAAAACTGTTTTCAGCAGGCCAAACCTTAAGTCTGTCAGCATCTAAATTATTATCATAATGACCTGGCGGAGTAAGCTTCAAAGGAAGCTCGTATTCATAGAAATTGCTTTTATAATCAGTACCTATTCTGATAAATGCAGTCAGATCACCATCTTTTAATGGCTGCCCGATCATTGCTTCTGCATGAACCTCCATCCGAAGTTTGCGGTACTGCCTTATATCGAGAATTTGATTTTTGAATGCAGCCCTCGCATCGCCATCTTCAAGGTTCATTACCCGGAGCACCATTGATTGTTCATTAAGAAGCTGAAGCTGTGGATTCTGAGGGTCAGTCTGCCGTGTAAATCCCGGAGGTAATGTATAATTTACAGGTATTTTCCCTGAATTCTCCTCAATACTCACAGAGCTTATTTCAAAGGTGCCATCCGAAGCCTGTGGCATAGTGATCCTTTCTGCTCCTTCTGAAAACGAAATATTGTATTTTCTCCATTCTGCCCGCACAAGGTCAAGATTGGCAAACCGCATAATAACCGGATTTTTGAAGCCCTTTAGAAAAATCCTCATGAAGCGGATTGATTTAAAATCCTGGATCGGACCAACCACTTTCTGATAATCAGTTATTGGAATCTGAAACTGATACCACGTCACTTTTGATTTTTTCCCATTTGGAAAGGTAATTTCCGGTGGCTCAATTTTATCAACTACAAAATTTGAACCGACCTTTATATCTCCGGGACGAATACTTACCTTATACTGATAGTAGCTTTCTGTTTCGCTCAATGTATTATCACGGTTGATGTCCTCCATGTCAGGCAATGTTGATCCTGCAGTAGGATAAGACTCTTTCGACATCTCGGATGTAGGTGAGTTTCCTTCCTGACCGTTGTACTTTTTATATCTGTCGAGTATGCCCAGCTTTTCCTGGTCGTAATCCGTTCCCCTGTAATAATGGTAATCATCACCCGACGGGTCCTTATAAATCTGCTGATATGCATCAGGGTTCAGTATAAGTGAAGATTTCTGAAGGTAATTCTTGAAGAATGTTTCTTCATCCGCGTCGCTGAGCCCATCAAGACCTATATCCTGATACAATCTTGATGAAGGGGCGTTATCAAAAGCATTAACAACAGCCTGGATAGTTGGTACCCTGCCCCAGGCAGTGGTATCAACATTTTTTACATCCGGTGAATTCGGAAGGCCATTCTCAAAACTTTTTCTTGAATCCTTCAATATATCTTCCGATATATCCCCCAGGTTTATATAAAGATCTCCGCCCTCATCAGTGGGATTATCGACAAATGGATCCATTACCCAAAACTTAATATACTGAATGTTGGCAGCTTCAAAATCGTTTGTCAGCACTTCTCTCATTATGCCGCCCCATCTTGATTTAGGGTTATTCAGCGTTCCATCTGGATTCATCCCTGAGGAATATGCACCGGGATCAGTATCATAATTATACGGACCTTTTTCATCAGGATAATAAGCGAGGTTTAAAACAGCTATTGTGGCAGGAATTCCACTGGGCTCTGATTTATTTGGGAAAATTTCATTTTCATAAATTTCTCTGACAAAATGGCTGGATTGTTCATCAGCATTATTCCTTATATAATCCGGAGTCGATGAGCCGTTGCGCAAAAACAAAGGATCTATAACATACCAGGCTATTTTTGCGCGGTTAAAACCACTGACCAGATTATTATTAAACTGCGCTTCAGGAAATAGCTGGTCCTGGCCCTGCGGTACACTTGAAATACTCCATGCATTAAAAGCTTTCATATCGAGTGGGATTTCGCTCGATTCAAAATCATCGATATAGGCGTTCCCGGCACCCGAAATTGCCTGGGAATGACCCGGTATAAGATTAGCAAACTCTCCAAAGAAAGAGACAGTCGAGACAGTTTTTGTATTCAGGAGGGGTATCTTGTCAATTATTTTTGTAAGCAACTGTGACTCTGTCTTATATGAAGTATTCAAACCCCATATTGTGTTTGATATAGGATCCTCACCATAATTAACTTTCTGGGTATAAGGTCTTTCAGTAAGGTGAAGTATTGTTGCACCGATATCGAGCTTATTGGAAGCTCTGTAATCGAAATGAGTGCCAACAAGTGTTTTAGTCTGGAATCCAAAAAACTGATTGTTCTCCAGCGAAACCTGTATGGGAGTTTGTGATTCAATAAGCGCACTGTTTATTATTGTGACAGTGCCCATATTATAATCAACTATATAATCAGTGTTTTCTGTAAGGGGTACTCCTCCCGCAGTGACTTTGACTGATCCCTGCGGTATGCTTGTTGCATTAAGCCTTATAACTGATCCGGATTGAGCAGAGTACTGTCCTTTGAACTCGAATTTGTCTTTCTCTGCAATCTGTTTTGCTACTGTCTGTGTTGAATCATATAATTCCTGGAAGACATATTTGCTGGCAAGTGAAGGATCGGAAATCATGCTCTTGAGATGGCTTCCGAACGGTTCTACAAATGGGAAAACGATTCTTCCCCTGTCGGCTATAACAGTAACACCATCTATGAAATCGAAAAAACCATCAGGCTGCCTGTCGAGCTGGGAGTTCAGGTTATCGAGACCCATAACCTGAAGCAATATCTTGTTTGCAAGATTGCCTTCAGGCAGGTAATTAATTGAATTACCTGTCTTATCATCCTGGTAGAGGATATTAAAAATGAAGTCTTTAGTATCGAGTTTTCCTGATCCGAGAGAGTATACGTTCTTCATCATCAGTTTCCAGGTAGGCAATTTTGGACTAAGATTGGTGCCTTTTAACAGTTTAAGTATAAGGGTTTGCGGCGCAGGAATTCCATCTGTCGAAAACTCACCCACTTTAAACACCTGACCACCGATAGTATATTCGTAAGCCACTGCAAGAACCTCATCTGCATTTAATGCGGTATTAAGTGAAATAAACCCCAGCTGCTTGTTAAAATAATATTCCCGTGGATCAAGCATTCTGGCATTCTCAATCTTTTCATAATCACGCCCGATCTGGAATCCCGGATATAAGGGGGTAAATGCATTTGTTACCTGGTCAACGCTCCTTATAATGTTATACGCAGTTATAAACTGTTCGTACATATTATTTGCCTTATTATCTGGATATATCAAAGCGCCCGGAGTTGCCTGAAAAGCCGGCACCTTATTGAAAATATGGTTTTTGCTTTCACCAAGGTCGACAAAAGCAGCTATGTTCCTGTTACTAGCATCCTGAAAACTTATTAGTTTGTTTGTTACCCATACTTCGATCCGGTCGATATTGATTCCGGAGCTGATAATCGGAAGGTTCTTCAGTGAAGCATCATATGTATCTCTGAAGTATTGAGAAATGAAGAAATGCTTGTTTGCCTCGTAGGCATCAGCAAGTATATCAAAATCTGTCAATTGAGCACCACCTGTAGCATTTATGACAGAAGATTGTCCTTTCTGCTGGGAAAGTACGGTAGTTATTGTAAGCTTCCCGAACTGCATTTCTGTCTTCAGTCCAAAAAGGCTGTAGCTCCCTGTGATCAAAGTCCCTGTAAGAGGAAGAGTCACATCGCCGGCTTCAACTTTTTTAAGTATTTCATCTTCTTTTCCTGCATACTGAAGCTTTGTCCTGTTCTCAAATTCAAACATTGCATCAGTGTTATAATTCACACCGAGCGTCATTTTGTCACCAATTGTGCCAGTGACATTCATCTGAATTTTCTCCTTAAAATCGAAGGTCGGTATCGTTCTGAGTTTTTCCGATAATGTGGGGTTTTCAGTTTTTGAAATGTTAATGCCAAATATAAGTTCTGCCGACCCCTGGGGAATAATATTGATAGTATTGCTTCCAAATATTTTATCAAATGCCGCACCTCCGAATTCGATTTGCGGTATAAGACTTGATTTAAAACCTGCCTGTTTTCCTGATATTCTGGATTGCCAGTAATCGCGCATTGCTTTCGCATATTCATATTTCCTGAATTCTTCAGGACTCATATGCACAGGAGTGCGATAATCTAAAGCTCCTATTTTCTCATAAAGGATATATTCATTCTTATCTGGATCATAAATAACAGTCGATTTGTAATTTGATGGTTTATCGAGGAAAAGAGGGGCTCTCTGTTGTGATTCCCATGGTATTCCTGAATCATCATTGAGTTTCAGAATGGATTTGCGCGTTGTATCGGGGGTTCCGGATTTTGGCACGGCAGTCTGGCTACTTGCTTCTGAAGACATTAAGAGAAAAGAAGCTAACAGCAGCAGATACGAAAATATCAGAATATTCTTATGTGATATCCCTGATCTCAATCCGGCTTTTATTCAGAATTACAAGTTTTTAAGCGCTCTCTTTATCATTTCCTCAACGGTCAGGTTTTTTTCATCTCTGACAATTTTATCAAGGGCTTTGGAGACAGCACTTTTGGCAAATCCCAGCATTACTAATGCAGATAACGCTTCTTCGCGCTTTGTATTGTCTGCAAAGGCAAATATTTCACCACTTCCGGTGTGTTTGCCAAGCTTGTCTTTCAGGTCAATAATAATCCTCTGAGCCGTTTTTAATCCAATGCCCTTAACGCTTTTTAAAAGGTCTGCATCTGATCCTAAAATTGCCATTTCGATCTCCCCCGGACTGAGTGAAGAGAGCATCATTCTGGCAGTATTTGCACCTACACCTGAAACAGAAATTAATAATCTGAAAATATCCCGTTCCTCATTATCAGCAAATCCGAACAACTGGTGGCTGTCCTCCCTGATGACTTCGTGAATCAGAATTTTAAATTCCTTTTTGGAATCAAGTTTTGAAAAGGTCGTCAGGGAGATATTGATCAAATATCCAATTCCTCCCGTCTCCATGATCAGGAAGGTCGGAGTGATCTGAGTGATGTCACCTTTAATATAATCAATCATAATTATTGTTCAGGATTAAAAATATCAGGAGGTAGTTCATCGATACGGTCGCTATGAATTTCAATATCCTGATGCTTAAGAGGATTTTTCGTCATTTCCGCATACATCTGCCTGTTTCTGAATATATCGCATGCAAGAAAAATAGCCTGCCGGAATGAGTTTTCCGATGCCTCGCCTTTTCCCGCAATATCGAAAGCTGTCCCATGAACAGGTGATGTCCTGATAAATGGTAATCCGGCAGTGAAGTTTACTCCGGAATCAAACGAGAGTGCTTTAAATGGAGTAAGTCCCTGATCGTGGTACATTGCCAGTATCCCATCAAATTTTGTAAATGATCCTGCTCCAAAGAAGCCATCTGCAGGGAAAGGTCCAAAAGCCATGATGCCTTCTTTCTGAGCAAGCTGAATTGCCGGGTCTATAATTTCCCCCTCTTCTGATCCAAGCAGACTTTTGTCACCTGCATGAGGATTAAGTCCAAGTACTGCAATACGCGGCTTGCGAATCCCGAAATCAAGTATCAATGACCGGTTCATCAGCCTGATTTTTTGAATAATTGTATCAATGGTTATTAAACCCGGAACTTTACTAAGCGGGACATGATCGGTAGCTATCCCTATCCTCATGCTCTCGCCGATCATAAACATAAGAGCTTCTCCGGAACCTGCTATAGATTTCAGATAGTCGGTATGCCCATTAAAATGGAAAGACTCCGATTGAACATTCTGTTTATCAATGGGTGCAGTAATCAAAACATCAATTTTTCCGTTTTTCAGGTCTTCCACGGCTTTTTCAAGGGAAATTAACGCAGCTTCTCCTCCCTGGGGAGTTGACTTTCCAAGTTCCACCCTGATATTATCATCAAGACAATTGATCATATTTGCCTTTTTAGAATGGGCCTCTTCAGCAGTTTTTATATTATTAAAGCTAAAGTTATTAACATTCAATGCCTTACGATGATAGGCAGCTACTTTAGGTGATCCGTAAACTATTGTTGTACAAATATCAGTTATTGCAGGATCAGAAAGTGCTTTTATAATAACCTCATATCCGATGCCATTAATATCTCCGTGAGAGATACCGGCAAGTATTGTTTTCTTTTCCATAAATTTCTATTTCTTCTCTGAGTAGTTATATGCAATTTCCCTGAGAAATGTTGACAGTAATCTTAAACCCGAAGCGGATCCGCTTTTAGGCCGGTAATAGTCATCTTTCTTCAGCATTTCTGTTCCGGCAATATCCAGATGTATTAAAGGAAATTCTGCAAAACGTTCCAGGAATTTACCAGCGATAATAGCTCCTGCTTCGCGACCTCCTATATTTTTAAGATCAGCTACATCAGATTTGAGCAACTCGCCATATTCATCCCAGAATGGCAGTTCTGCAATTCTTTCATATACCTCTTTACCACATTCCTCAAGTAGGTTTATATATTTTCTATCGGCATTTGTCATTAAGGCTATAGCCTGGTTTCCGAATGTCATAGCTGCCGAACCGGTAAGAGTTGCAATATCTATTATCAGCTCCGGAGAATATTTAGAAGCATAACTGATGGCATCAGCAAGGATGAGCCTTCCTTCAGCATCGGTATTGCCAATTTCTACACTCATTTTGTTAAACATTGTTATTATATCGCCCTGGGTATAAGCATTTCCTCCGGGACGATTATCTGTTGATGGTATCAAGCCAATTATATGAAGAGGAATTGCGGTCTTCGCAACTGTATGCATAACGCCTGTAACAATCGCAGCACCGGCCATGTCACCATTCATACCGGCCATAAAATCACCTGTCTTAATATTCAAACCTCCTGTATCATACACAATTCCTTTCCCTACCAGAACAATGGGTTTATCGTTACGGCAATTTGCCGGATGCCAATCCAGGATACAGAAAACAGGGGGGTCAACACTTCCCTTATTTACTGCAAGAAGTCCTCCCATTTTTAAAGCTTCTATCTTACCCTTTGTTAAAACTTCAACTTTAAATCCTGCTGAATCACCTATTTTTTTAATCTCAGAAGAAAGGGAGGTTGCATTTAGCTGGTTAACAGGCTCCTGAATAAGGTCGCGCGTAAAATATACGGCATCAGTAAGATCAATAAGCCATTTAATCTCTGAATCTTGTATGTCTCCGCTCAGCAGTAGTTTTTCCGGATAATGCTTTTTATCATCCGTGCCTGCTTTTGTCTTGTATTTATCGAAAGAATAGATACTCAGGAGGAGCCCCTCTGTAAAATCCTCTATTGCTCCTTTATAAGCCTTATCGGAAGTAATGACCAGCTCGGTATGATTATTTTCCCTGATAAGCTTTTTTAAATTATATGCTGTTCTTCTGAGTTCCTCCCTGATTTTGTAATGTGGAATATTGTCCTTTAACCTGATAAGGTAAGTGCTTTTATTATAAGAATTTATGAATATATATTCATCCTTCGCCTGAAGCTGAGCCTGTGCAAATCTAATTTCCTGCGTGGAAAGCATTAATCTCTCGGGAATATGATCACCTCCCAGAATGCATATAACAGAATGGTCGGGTAATATTTGTGTAATTATTTGAATTTCAGGTTTCATAATATTGTCCGGTAGTTTTTGAAGATGTAAAGTTAACTAAAATATTCATTGTTTCGTTTTCAAAGAGTTACCTTTGAGAAGTCTGAAGACGCAAGCCATAAGTCAGAAGTAGCTTGACTGAGACAATATAAATTTCCTTCTTCGGACTTCTGAGTTTGGCCTTCCGACTTATTGGTTACAAATGTGTTAGCAAAAATGATCCTCGAACAGCTATATGAGAAAGCACTGCATCTGGTTCCTCTTGATATTGAGGAAGGAGTCGCACTTTATAATGCTGCTCCTGTTGAAGAGTTGATGTTTGTTGCAAATAAACTCCGTCAATTGCATAATCCGGGGAAAATTGTCGGCTGGATGATTGACAGAAATGTGAACATTACCAATATCTGTTTTTCCCAATGCACATTTTGTAACTTCTGCAGAACCAAAGGATCTAATGACGCATACGTTACAACATTATATGATTATAAATCCAAAATTGACGAATTATACTCACTTGGAGGAGATCAGCTCCTTCTTCAGGGAGGGATGAACCCCGAACTCGATTTGAAATTTTATATTGATCTGTTCAGGAATCTAAAAAAACTTTATCCTTCAATAAAACTACATGCGCTGGGGCCTCCCGAGATAGTCTACCTGGCAAAAAAAGAAAAGTTATCCTATACTGAAGTTCTCTCTAATCTGATTTACGCAGGTCTCGACAGTTTACCAGGAGCCGGAGCAGAGATACTATCTGACAGAGTAAGGAGAATTGTTTCACCTGCAAAAGCCACATCTGAACAGTGGCTTGGTGTAATGCGCGAGGCCCACAAACTGAATCTGCCCACTTCCGCAACAATGATGTTTGGCCATGTTGAAACAGTAAGGGAGAGGATTGAACATCTTATAATGATCAGGGATCTTCAGGCTGAAAAACAGGAAAACCATTATGGTTTCATAACATTTATTCCCTGGCCATTTCAGGATAAGGGAACTGTTCTCTTAAAAAAACATAAGATCAGAAGCAGCTACAATGGCCCGGATTATATCAGGATGATAGCCATAAGCCGGATTATATTGAATAATATCAGGAATATACAAGCATCCATTCTGACTGTTGGAAAACAGATCGGGATGTTGTCGCTGCATTCCGGAGCAAACGACCTTGGATCCATTATGATCGAGGAGAATGTGGTCAGTGCAGCCGGGTCGCAGAATCGATTCAATGCTATTGAAATGCAATCAATTATAAAAGAAGCCGGTTTTGTTCCGGGGAAAAGAAATCAGAAATATGAGTTGGTTTAGGTCTTGCCCCCCATCCCCCTAAAGGGAGTCTAATTCCATTATAGTAAGAAAATATTCTTAAAAAACGAGAATAAGCCCCATAGCCGTCAACTTAAGGAGTTGAATATAATAAAATATGGAGAGAGTTTAGTATAAAACAGAATGTAAAGTATTGAATTTAAGCCTGATACATTTCCCCTCCTTTTGAAGGAGGGGTGGCCGGACCACTTTTTAATTATGATACAAATGCTGATGCCGGCCGGGGTGGTTGATTGTTTATTCAAATTCCGGATCTTTTCTTTTGAAGGTTTTTCTTATCTCATTTTTTACAAATTCAGGTTCCTGGAATACTAATCTGTTTTCAAACCGCAGTATTGAGAATCCAAGGCTTTCAAGATATTGATCTCTTTTTTTATCTTTTTCTATTTTATGATATTCACCATGCGGATTTCCATCAAGCTCAATTACAAGTTTTTCTGAAGCACAAAAAAAGTCAACTATGTAGTTACCTATACTGTGTTGTCTTCTGAATTTTCTTGCATTAAGTTTTTTTGATTTTAAAATATTCCATAACGCAGCCTCAACAGATGTGGACTTGTTCCTAAGTGATGATCTGAAGAATTTAAGGCTTTTCCTGTTAAAGAGGTTTTGGTTTTTCATACCAATAAAGGTAAGAAGAGATCAATGAATCAACCACCCCGGTCGGGAAATAAAATACTGTATATATAAGATAATTAATCGTCCCGATCACCCCTCCTTCAAAAGGAGGGGAAACTTTTTTATGCAGTATCTCATTCATCCCCAAAGCTTAAGTTGACGTCTATGGGGTTGAGGGGTGAGGTAAAAAAAGAAGGAGAAGAGGTTTGAAAATAGGTCAACTATTTATCTGCTAACCGGTAATCCAGCTGTTTCTTCTGCAAATCAGCTTTTACAACCTCAATATTAACGCGGTCCCCAAGAGTATAGATTTTACCGGTTGAACGTCCTTTTATACAGTAATTCTCCTCATCATACTCATAGAAATCATCTGCCAGCTCACGTATATGGATCATCCCTTCACACTGATTCTCAACTATCTCAACATATATGCCCCATTCAGTGACACCTGATATAACTCCTTCAAATACCTTCCCGGTCTTATCGCTCATATATTCAACCTGTTTGTATTTCACAGATGCTCTTTCTGCCTCGGCCGCCAGTCTTTCCATTTTTGAAGAGTGATCGCACAATTTTTCGTACTTATCCTTGCTCCCGGGATTCTCTTCAGCGAGATAAGCAGACATAAGTCTGTGCACCATCATATCCGGATAACGCCGTATTGGCGAGGTAAAATGTGTATAATATTTAAAGGAAAGTCCGTAATGTCCAATATTGTCTGTAGAATAAATAGCTTTTGCCATCGATCTAAGCGCGAGTGTTTCAATGATATTCTGTTCCTTTTTGCCAGCAACGGAGTGAAGCAATTTATTCATTGCCTTTGGCAATGATGTCTTATCGTCTTCAATCAGTTTATAACCAAACCGGGTGATAAAATGGCTGAAATTACTTATTTTCTCCGGATCGGGTTTATCGTGAATACGGTAAACAAAAGTTTTTCCTCTTAGCTTTTTCCCGACATATTCTGCTACCCGCTTGTTAGCCAGCAGCATAAATTCTTCAATGAGCTGGTTTGCGGTACCCATTTCCCGAAATTTTATCCCTAATGGTTTCCCTGCTTCATCGAGGTCAAACCTTACTTCCACTTTCTCAAACGCAAAAGCGCCCGATGCAAATCTTTTTGCTCTCAGTTGCTGTGCCAGCCTGTGAAGCAAAAGTACCTGTTCCTTCATATCGCCGTCACCTGTATCAATAACCTGCTGAGCTTCATTGTATGAGAATCTCTTATCAGAATTGATAATGGTTCTTCCAAACCATTCATTAATTACCTCAGATTTATCGTTCAGTTCAAAGACGGCAGAATATGTAAGCTTATCTTCGGATTGATTGAGTGAACATATATGATTCGAGAGCCTTTCAGGAAGCATTGGCACGACCCTGTCAACCAGATAGATTGATGTGGCTCTCTGTTTGGCTTCCTCTTCCACGAGTGAATCCATTTTCACATAGTGCGTCACATCGGCAATATGAACTCCAATTTCCCAATTGCCATTTTCGAGTTGCTTTAAAGAAAGAGCATCATCAAAATCCTTTGCGTCAGCCGGATCGATTGTAAATGTTGGTACTTTGCGAAAGTCTCTCCTGACTTTAATATCTTTTTCAGTGATTTCTCCCGGTATTTTTTCAGCATCAGCCTCAACTTCTTCAGTAAAGCTGTAAGGAAGCTCAAATTCAGCAAGAATGGCATGCATCTCGGTTTCGTGCAGACCGGGATACCCAAGAACATTAATAATCTCTGCTACAGGGTTTTTTGATTTAGGATCCCAGTCGGTGACCTTCGCAACAGCCTTCTGTCCTTGTTTTGCACCATTCAATTTTGAAGATGGGATGAACAGGTCAAATGGCATATTCTTATTATCGGGAATCAGAAACGCAAAATTGGGCATGATCTCCACTGTGCCGACAAATGAGGTCCTCCATCTTTCAATGATCTCCACTACTTCTCCCTCAGGCCTTGCTCCCTTTCTTTTTGCATAAAGCCATACTTTCACTTTGTCGCCGTGCAAAGCAGTTTTCAGGTTCTTAGCCGTTACAAAAACATCGTCGTCAAGATCGTCAGTTGAGATGAAACCATATCCCATTCTTGTCATGTCAACCGTGCCTGTAATATAGCCACGTGTTACCTTGGCCTTATATTTTCCATGAAATATTTCCTGAACACTGCCTTGCTTAGCAAGATCCCTGAGGATATCTGAAATCATCTGCCCTCCCGGAGCATCAGTTATGTTCAGACGCTTGGCAATCTGCTTATAATTAAACCCCTGATCCGGGGTTTTTGTCAATGCTGCAAGTATTTGTGCGGAAAGAGATTCCCTTGAAATATCCGAATCTCTTTTCTCCCTTCCTTTCTTACTCATATTTAAGTTTTTGCGAAGGTACGAAAAGGAACCACAAATTTTAATACATTTGGTTGATAATTGGAATGCAATGACCAGTTTGAAATCAATACCTGCCCGATCCACTTCCATAGTTACACGTAAAACAGGAAATGAGTATGTTCTTGTTCCCATTACAAACAATATTGCTGATATGAACAGTGTGTATACACTTAATGAGACCGGAGCTTTTATCTGGGAACAAATTGATGGGAAGAGAAATGTTGAAGAGATAATTAATGAACTGACAAATGAATATGATATTGATAAACAAAACGCTGAGTCAGATGTTTTTACTTTTATTGAAAATATGAGTAAATATTTGATAGTCCATTAATTAAATGTTTATGTATTAACGATATTAGGGGAAATATGAGGAATTATAATTTAAATATTGCAGGATATAATATCGGGTTTGAAGCTGTAGAAAACGGGCCGGAGCTAAAACCTTCGGCAAGATTCCTCAGAAACCTTAACACCGGTAACGGATCAGATATCCTCATCCGTGTTCATTCAGAGCCATTTAATCTTCCAAAAGGAGCTGAAAGGGTCTTCAGGGCACCATATGTTGAAGAGATTAATGGCATCCAGTTCAATAATGAAACAAATTTCTGGAGCGTCTGGAAATATCGCTCCCAACTTTATATCTGGACAATATTCCCGCTTTCTGTCTCAGAGAAAAACGCAGTATTGAAATTCTCACTTACTTCAATGGAATGGGACCTCTGGATATATGGTGCAAAAGATGAAACAGATCCCTTTGAATATCCCCTCGACGGACTTATTCTTTATTACCTTACAGTTATAAACGGAGATATAATGATCCATGCTTCGGGAGTTAACATTGCCGGCCATGGTTATATTTTCAGCGGAGTATCAGGGAAAGGGAAATCAACAATGGCAAAGCTCTGGGATAATTCCGGAGCAAAGGTTATTCACGATGACAGGCTTATACTGAGGAATACAGGAAATGGCTACAGGATGTTCAATACACCGGTTTATAATAATGATGAACCCCGTGAATCGCCACTCAACAAGATTTTCATTATCGAACATGGCTCTGAAAATATGCTTGTCACATTGAAAGGTGCAAATGCTGTTACACAAGTGATGTCGAACTGCATACAGCATAACTGGGGTGCAGATATTGTAGCGCGGCTTCTTGGTTCTATCTCAATTATGTGCGGAACGATACCCACATCAAAGCTTTTTTTCAAACCCGACAGAAGTGTAATCGACCTTATCCTCGAGAATGAATAACCTTACGAACAGTCATGCGATTGTTAAAGATGTAGGACTCACCCTTCTTGCCGAAGGAAAAACCATCAGGATTAAAGCTCATGGGTACAGTATGTTCCCGAGCATCAGACCAGGTTCCCTGATACTGATAGAACCTCTGAATGTCAAAGGCATTCCGCACGAGGGGGAGATAATAGCAATCCGAAGGGAAGCCGGACTTATCGTTCACCGTCTCTCTAAAATATTATACAAGGATGGAGTTACATACTATATCGCGAGAGGAGACAGTAATGCATATGCTGATAAGCCGGTTAAAATCGATAAAATAGCCGGAAGGATTGTCCGGGCGGAATCTACCGGTGAAAACCCTGTTCCGGCTGATATCAGTATTAAGAAAAAACCAACATACTTTATTAACAGGTTAAGAGTTATAGGATTACTTGTATGGAAGAAAATTTAAATTTTTACCCCCTTCCCCTCATATGGGGGGTTAACTAACAAAGAAGATCCAAAGCCCCCCATTTGGGGGGTTGGGGAGTAAAAAGACATGGAAAAAGAGTTGTAAGAATCAATAAATGAACGAAAAAATTAAACTCTTCAGGGAGTCATTAAAGCTTGTATGGAATAGCTCACCGGGATGGACATTAACAAATATTGTTATGTCAACGCTCAGGAGTGTTTTTCCACTCATGCTCATCTGGCTTCTCAAAGTAGTTATTGATGATATAACCCAGGCTGCCAAAGCAGTCTCATTCGCTCATACAATAAACATAGTCTGGCCCATACTGGCTGTTGCAATAATCTGGTTTTTAGATGAAGCCTCATCTGATTTCAGTAATTATGTCCGCAAGAAACAGGCTATGAAACTTGAGGTCTATATGTACGGTTTATTGCATTCAAAGGCTATCAAACTCGACCTTATAAATTTTGAACGACCCGAATATTTCGATTGCCTGGCACGGGCATCGAGAGAAGCCCCCTGGCGCCCAAACAGCATCCTGAATAACCTGGTATCGATGCTGCGGGGAGTTCTATCCTTAGTTCTTATGGCCGGACTTATCCTGACTCTTCAATGGATGCTTGTTGTACTTCTTCTTGTTGCTAATATTCCCGGAATATGGTTACGTTTATATTATGCAGATATCCTGTACAATTTTCAGAGGCAGCAAACACCTGAAGCAAGAAAATCAGCATATTTTAACTGGCTGCTTACCGGGGACAGACCCTCAAGGGAATTAAGGCTTTTCGGACTCGGAAATTATTTCATCAGCCTCTTCAGAAAATCATTCCTGAAACAGAAAGAAGAAGAGATTAACATTTTACGAAGAAGAACTCTGATAGAATTTATCTCCAATTTTTTTAAGGCATCCGCTCTTCTAATCTCATTATTGTTTATTGCTCATCAAACAATCAGCGGAAAGCTTTCACTTGGACAGATGGCCATGTTTCTTCTCGCTTTCAGACAGGGAATGATATATATTAAAGATTTATTCAGTTCGGTGGCAGGACTTTATGAAGATAGTCTGTTTATTGGTGACACATTTGAATTTCTTAATCTGAAAGAAAATATCACAGCTGCAGAACCGATGATTGTTCCACATCCTTTAAAGAAAAAAATTGTGGTCGACAATCTTTCCTTCTCGTATCCAGGTAATAACTTCAAAACAATCAGCAATGTGTCATTTGAGATAAAAAAGGGAGAAATAATAGCTCTTGTCGGACCAAATGGTGCAGGAAAAAGTACCCTGGTGAGGCTACTGTCCAGATTGTACGATTGCGATTCTGGTAAGATTAAATACGATGATACAGACATCAGGAATATTGATCCTGAAGAGTACAGGAAACATTTTTCAGTTGTTTTTCAGGACTTTATGCTATATAATCTTACAGCAGGGGAAAATATCCGGATGGGAAACATAGATGAAAAAAATCCTGAAAGCCGGATAAAAGCATCTGCCGAAACTACGGGTATCAATGATTTAATTGACAATCTTCAAAATGGTTACGAAACTGTCATCGGAAACCTGTTTGACGACAGTCGTGAACTAAGCTGGGGCGAATGGCAGAAAATTGCCCTGGCAAGAGCTCTCTTCAGGGATGCCCCTGTATTGATCCTCGACGAACCATCAAGCGCGCTGGATGCGGATACGGAATATGAAATTTTCAGCCGCTTCAGAGAGATAGTCAAAGGCCGGACATCCATTCTTATCAGCCATCGGTTTACAAATGTCAGTCTGGCCGACAGGATAATTGTCCTTAATAAAGGGGAAGTTGCAGAAACCGGGACACATGATGAGCTAATGGAAAAAGGCGGAATCTATTACACAATGTTTACAAAGCAGAGCAGCAGGTTTAACAAATGAACAGTGACCTCTCAATAAGGAATGAAGAGTATCTTTTGATAGAATTATGCCGTCTTGACTTCAGTAATGAGCATTTAAGCAGGATCAGGTCACTTAAATCTGTTATTACAGATTGGAACTATTTCAGAAACCTTGCTAATGTTCATGGAGTAGCTGCTCTGGTCTGCCATAATCTTGAAAAACATAAGCTCATTTCAGGTATACCGGAGGAAATTGTTTCTTATCTGCGAAGTACCCTGATGATAAGCCTGAGCCGGAATACCTTCAACACCGAATCAATGCGTGATGTCCTCAGGATGTTTAATGCTGAAAAGATAAAAACAGTTATACTTAAGGGCCTCGCACTGGAGAATTCTGTTTATGGCAGTTCCGGATTACGGCAAATGTCTGATGTTGATATCCTGATAGACAGGAATGAGTGTATCAAAGCAAGGAAGATTCTCATGAGCAACGGGTATGAATCCCTTCCTGTAAAGTCACCTTTTCATGAGATGATTATTGACCATTTTGGAAAACATCTTCCCTCCCTTATTAAGAATGGGACATCGGTAGAGATTCACAATGAGCTTTTCGGGGACAGAAAAAATTTAATGACCAAAATGCTATATGATAGCAGCTACGAGTTTAATATAAAAGGAGAAAAAGCCTGGTTACCCAGGCCTCAGATCTTTTTTCTATATCTCATCAAACATCTCTGGTTACATGAGATTAATAATGAATCACAACTGAGGTTATACACCGATCTGATAGTTCTGGTAGAAAAGTATCGCGATGAAATAATAAATAATGACCTCCTGAAATATGCATCAGAGGCCGGCATGACAGAGATACTTGCATGGCATCTTGAGCCGCTGAGAGATATGTGGGGCATTGGTTTCCCGGAATGGCTCAATGAATTTATTGATAAATGGAATAGTCCGGATTTTAGTAATAAATTTATTTTCTTCTTAAGAAGTCCGAAGGATAATCCCCCGGATGATAAGGCTGGATTTTATCGTCAGATTGTGCGAGAAATTCCCGGTATTCACCGCAAGTTTCTGTATGTTTTAGGAGATCTTTTCCCTTCAATCGCGTTTATGAAGAATCGTTACAAATGTAAGAGTGCCTGGAAAGTTCTGATTTATTATCCACACCGGCTTGGAAAGATAATGTGGTTGTTTGGGAAATAAGTAAGAGAAGAGGAGAATCGTGGAATCATCGAATGTTTATTTTGAGGTTAACAATAATTCATTGGTTTACTTAAAACGTATGTTCGTTAGTAAAACAAGGCTGTTTATGGAAAATATTCAATAAAACATAAAATAACTCCAAATATTTTTGGATAATTACCTTCTTTTTGTTTAATTTTATAACACAAGTCAATATCGAGGCAATATTAATTCTGGTAATAATGAACAGGTTTCAGAAAGAAACTCTAAAGATGAGGTTACTAAAACTTGCTGTTTTAAAGAGCACAGGGGCGCCTTCTGAGCTGGCTATAAGATTTGAGATCAGTGAACGAAGTGTAAAGAGGATAGTTAAAGAGATAAGGGAAGAAGGCACTGATCTACGGTACAGCCAGTTAAGGAGATCGTATGTGACGGAGGAAGATTATCAATAATATGTTGTATAACATATCGATAATCCATTTTTCTGTCCCCGTGGTTTTTTAAACTTGTATTATAAAGTCATAATTAATTGATTTAGCATGGGTTTTAATTTAGGTAATATCAGCATCGGAATATGGACCAGCCCTAGAGTTTCAGTAATTCCTGCTTTCCACCACATTCCGGTTTTAAAAGGTCGTTCCTCGCTGCGTTTTTTGTGCTTTTAGTCTCGTTCTTTTGAACGGAAGGTCGTCCTGACCGTGACCCCGCCCCGGGAGAGTGCTGATTATCTCCCGGGGTTTTTTATTTGGATCTATTTATTTCAAGATAAACCTGACCGACCTTTGGCAGCCAAACTGAAAATTGTTTTAAAAATTTCGGATTACTTATTATGATCACCCCTTGTAGCAGATTTTATGAGTTATATGCTATTGTGCAAAATATCACAAAAAGAATCATTAAGAATAAATATCCTTTAAGATAACAACTGACAATATACAAACCTGCGAGAACCAGAACATCTGATGATTCCTCAAAAGTGATTTTCCCTGTGCTGGCAAGTCCCTGACATAAAACAACTATATCTTTTGCATCGGAGATAGTCCATCCCTTTTTAAAAGGTTTTGAAAGATGCCAAAAGAAAGATTGACCTGAATTTAAAATAATTAGCCCTTTGTAGGACAGATATTTGTATTTAATTTCACCCACAACTGTCTTGTCATCATAATTGAGTATTTGAAATTTATTGAATAGTAGTCCTCTAGAATTAAAAATGAATTTCTTTCCGTTAATTTCTCCTTCCTGTTTTTTAAAGAGAGATGAGGTAACCATTTTCCCAATGTTTTTGTTTTCTGAAAACAACTCAATTTTATTACTGAGAGGGCGTTGCCTCCAATTCAACTGTTTCATGGTAGTTATTTAACTTATATTTTAAAAAATGTTATAGAGTTTGTCAAATTTCCAAAATTTAAAAACCAAATCATAATATATCGTAGAATTGAAAATCCAAAAATGTGGCTTTGTAAAAATATTCCGGTGCTCTGCACCTCTAACATTGCATGGGGGTTAATGTGCAATATTTTCGTATATCTCCATTTTTATAGTGAATGAAAAGCGGCAGAGCCGCGAAATATTTGTAGAAACGAAATTATAGAATGAAAGCAAAGGTGCAGAGCACCGGAATATTATTTCCTTTACATTGAAATTGCTAATTAATTATGTTAACCAACTTATAATAAAATCATTCTTAAATATTACATTACTAGATATCAAGTTTGAGTTGTTGAAGTTTTTTATTTTATCAATGTCAATTAATACATAATTCTATTAGTGTCCACTTAAATATAATTGATTTTCAACTGTATACAATTTAGTTCTTTGACTCCTTTGTAATCTTGGTTTGTATGT
>Ga0224523_1000078_pt1 | contig 68579 bp, 57 predicted proteins | sample CFST50metaG_FD_182732 | JGI IMG/M metagenome (GOLD analysis project Ga0224523, IMG submission 182732) | Peat soil microbial communities from Stordalen Mire, Sweden - C.F.S.T50 | ecosystem: Environmental > Terrestrial > Soil > Wetlands > Peat | place: Sweden: Norrbotten County, Stordalen Mire... | reverse complement strand
CATCAGTTGCTATAGGAGGCTATAGCAACTGATGTTGAGGGTTCAGCAATTAACAATCCTCCTGAGATCGGTGCATATAAATCAGGTTCTGCAGCTACATTGCCGGCAACCCCTGTCTATCAGAGCTCTGCTGTAGCCAATGCAACTCCTTCCCTTCTGGAAATGACATATAATATGACTCTTGCCGTTACTACTCCGGCTGCTTCATCTTTTAATGTTATAGTCAATTCATTGGCAAGAACAGTCAGCAGCGTAGCAACCTCAGGATCAAAAGTTCAGTTGACATTAGCCACTCCAGTCAAATTTGGTGATCTTGTTACAATCGCATACACGAAACCTTCTGCTAATCCATTACAAGGCGCTACCGGAGGAGTAGCAGCCAGCATATCTGCGCAATCAGTAACCAATAATTTAGTCAGCTCAACTAAAGATGCGACTCCATTAACAGCAACGATGTCTATTTCGCCTAATCATGTTCACAAAATATTAAATGTTTCACTTACATATTCCGCCACTCCCACAGCAGCAAATTCACCTGAGGTTATACAGATTACTGACCTTTCAGGCAACCTTCTTATTGAAAAATTGTTAGTAACAGGAGTTACCAAAGTTTTAATTCCATTGAATCTGGCTTCAGGCATTTATAATATACTAATGTCCGCTGGCGGATCACAAATAGCATCACAAAAGATGATAGTTTATTAAAATAATAAACTTTGAAGAAAACGGCAATATTCTTAAGTTTGGGTTTGTACACCTCTATTTTATCAGGTCACACAACCCTTATAACGGAAGGATCAGTCACTAATAGCACTGTAACCAGAGACTGGGGAGTGGCTGGCACGCATATCTAAGCCCGACGTTATCAGAATCTTCGATATTTCAAGTAATCTTTATTTTGAAAAATTGTTAGTGGTGGGAGTCTCAAATATCGCAATTCCTTTAAACCTTTCATCAGGTATATATAATGTTCAGATAATTGCGGCTGTAGTGGAAATGGCTTCAAGCTCTCCTCTTTCTGTTGGAATTGTTTCTTGTGGCTCTTATCTTTTTTGGTGAAAAAGTTCTGAATAACAGCCTGCCCGAATGTTTTGATCTGATCGGAATTTTGAGAAATAACCTTTGCTATACCAAACTGAAGAATAGCACCAACAAGTTTCTTCAACGTGGTAGCTGATTTTCCTACAAATATTCTTTTTAGAATAAAACCGCTGAACGATCCGATAGCATTACCAGAAATATTTTCTAATATATTTTCCGATGAAAATAAATTCTTCAGGGTGTTTCTGAGAATGTTTACCGGCTTTAAGCTTTCATATGTAAGATAAAATTGTTCCCTTAGCAGTTGTTCTTTTACTTTTCGTTCAGTCTCAAGTTCCTGAATTGCATATTTAAGCTCCGCAACTGAAGTTATATTTTGCATTGATCATTTATTTAAGGGCACGTTTCACCAAATAATTCCCGACAATTCTTTTGATCCATTTATGAAGAAAGAAGTGAACAATAATTCCAGCAAAGAGATAGAATGCAGCTACCACAAAAAACCCGTAAAATATTTTCCCAAGGACCTCTCCCAGCCAGAAAGCCAATCCAAGGTTCAGAAAGAGCATGAATGAAGCAATCAGCAAAATGACAACAGATACAGGAACGAGGGAGGATACTATATCTGTCGTTTTATCAAGAGTTTTAAGTTTAACTAATTCGATACTTGTTTTACCATACTCCGTGACTCTTTCCAGTAACGTTTCGAGTAAATTAGCACTATCCTCCATATCTTTCATATCTTGTTCAGGCAGTGGCAGTTTTTGCTTCTTTTTTAGTCTCATCGGTTTTTGCCCTGTTCTTTTCAGAAATGTCAGCAAAATCTTCCTTTGCCTCATCAACTTTTACTGAGATGCTGTCAAGAAATTCATCAAATTTTTCTCTTAGATCATCTGTAATGTCCTCTGCTTTTTTTGAGATCCTTTTCCGGGTGTTCCACCCTTTATCCGGAGCGAATAAAACACCTAAGGCGGCGCCAACAGCAACCCCTGCCAAAACACCTAGTAAAATTTTTCCTGAGCTCATAGTAGTCTTTATTAATTGGTTACTGAAACAATCTAAAATTAAAAAACTTTTCTTTGATTAACAATCCTTAAGCATAAATTGTTTTATATTATCACGAACCAGGGCAGCATTTACTACTTGAACTATTCAGATGTCACGAACCACAATAAAGATTATTTGTCAAATAGTTGCAACTCTATTTGCTGTAGATTATGCCTTTCCTGATCTTGCTGGTTTTAAAATCCGATGTATTATGAAAAGTAATAGATGGAAAATTTTCTCTGGCTAGTTTAAGCATCCATTCGCTTTCGGCAAAAAATACCGGGTTTTGCTCTTTATCATAGGCAATAGCTCCAGATTTTCTTTTTAAAAAGTCTTCCAGCTCCTTCCTGTTTTCAGTGGTAATCCAGCAAGCTTTCACAAAAGGAAGATGAGAAAAACTGCACCTGGCCCCATATTCATGTTCCAGTCTGAATTTAATCACTTCGTACTGAAGTTCTCCGACGGTACCAATTATCTTTCTGTTTCCCGGTTGTTGCATAAACAGCTGTGCGACCCCCTCATCGGTCATCTGTCTGACACCTTTATCAAGCTGCTTTGTTTTCATTGGATCCAGGTTATTGACTTCCCGAAGAATTTCCGGTGAAAAACTTGGCACACCTTTAAAATGAAGTAACTCGCCTTCAGTGAGAGTGTCTCCTATCTTAAAATTACCACTGTCATATAAACCTACAACATCTCCCGGAAAAGCCTCATCGACAATGCTTTTACTATTTGCCATGAAGCTTGTGGGAGATGAGAACCGCATCCTTTTCTCGGACCTGGTGTTAAAATAGAACTTGTTCCTTTCAAATCTACCTGAACATATTCGCATAAAGGCTATTCTATCGTGGTGCTTAGGATCGAGGTTGGCATGAATCTTAAAGATGAATCCTGTCAATTGTTCTTCATCAGGTTCAACTGCACGTTCTGATGCCAGAATTGTTCCCGGACAAGGAGCAATTTCAAGAAATGTCTCAAGCAATTCCTTCACCCCAAAATTATTTAATGCGCTTCCAAAAAATAACGGCGCCAAATATCCCTCGCGATACAGCGGCATATTAAACGACTCGAACATATCATTCACAATATCAGTCTCTTCCCATAGTTTATTTATGCTTTCATTACCTACATATTCGACCAGCTTTGGGTCCTGTATATCCTTTGTACTGATAAGACTTTCTGATATGCTCGTTTTTTCAGGGGCAAAAATCTGAATCTGCTTTTTAAAAAGATTGTACACGCCTTTAAACTGCTTTCCATTACCAATTGGCCAGGTATAGGGACATACTGCAATTTTCAATTCCTGTTCCAGTTCATCGAGCAAATCATAAGGAGATATTCCCTCCCTGTCCATCTTGTTTATAAAGATCATAACCGGCGTGTTTCTCATCCGGCATACCTCCATGAGTTTACGAGTCTGCTCCTCCACACCTTTTACACTGTCTACAACAAGTATTACACTGTCGACCGCAGAAAGCGTCCGGTAAGTATCTTCCGCGAAATCTTTATGGCCCGGAGTATCGAGTATATTAACCCTGACATTATTATAATCAAATGCCATTACCGATGTGGATACCGATATTCCCCTCTGCTTTTCAATTTCCATAAAATCAGAAGTGGTTGTTTTTCTGATCTTATTGCTTCTGACAGCGCCCGCAGTCTGGATAGCTCCTCCGAACAGAAGCAGTTTTTCTGTAAGTGTAGTTTTACCTGCATCAGGGTGACTGATTATTGCAAAAGTTCTTCTTCTTCTGATTTCGCTTTTTAAGTCCATAAATAAACAGTTGACTGATATGCTTCAGTTATGCAAAAATTAAACTCTGGATGTCCGGGATTTTTGTTACATGATGGCACAAAAGTACTAATAAATGACAGAATGAAAAAATTGTCATCGATTATCCTGTGAATCAGGGGAATCAGCGGTTATGATCTACCTTTATATTCCTATTTTTGAGGATAGCTGACAGGATTATTAAGCATAAGATGCTGTGAATCTTTAAGTTTGAGAATCTCTTTAATCTTAACATTATCCATGGTCGCCCTTGGGCGCGTGCTTAGTCCTGTACCGGCACAGAAGAGTGAGATGTTTTGTGATACCAGACCGGCATCCATTGCTGCAAGAGATAGCTTCATGGCCTCGTCACTCCCCGGAAATCTTGAAATATCGGATACCATCACAAGAAAAACTGAAGCATTTGCCACTTCTGCCTGCCGCCCGGCTACTAACAAACGCTGATCTCCTGCAACAACAGGATCAAGAAGGTTGGCAGCTGCATTATAAAGGTATACCCCTTCTGCCATAAAAACATATATATCTATATCCTGCGCATTCATAGCGGAAGGAGCAGTACGTTTTTTCAGTTCCGGCCTGTTTATTCCATTTGCTGCCCATAGCAGATCGGACAAATCCTGAAGTTTTAATTTCTCACCTGTAAATACAGTTGCAGAAGCTCTCTTGGCCAAAGCCTGCATCACAGGTAAACCTCTTGTTTTATCAGGTGAATTTAACATAATTGATTTCAAATCTTGTGAATATAAATTTCCCAGGATTGCAGAAAAAAGCAACAGACTTAAAAATCTTTTCATATCAGTTAATTTAAATTTATACATAATGAAAGCCTTATTTCATTTTATTTCTACTTATTTACTTATTTCGAACTTTCCAATCTTTAAACTAAAAGTGTTTCCTGGTAATATTTTTCTGATCATACTTACTGCTTGCTTCCGGTTTTCGGGAATATGATCAATATAATCTTCAGGTGTTTTCGCATCGATCTGCATGATGGAATTTTTTTATCATTTTATTCTGTTTCGGAATTGATTTGTACTCTGTTGGTAAAATTTTCAAAAAATAATATTCAAATCCTATTGATAAACCCTTTTTCAAACAAATTGTTTATTTTAAGATCAATTTAGCAATAACTATTAGGGCGATTAATGCTGCCAGAAAAATATATGCTCCGGGACAGGCGAAGTTTAGTGTCCATCCCATTGATGGCTCTAATTTTGACACATCTAATCCGGGATCCTTCCTGTTAAAATACAACGGACCTTTCCAAAAGGCCGGATTTTTGCTCATGGTATTAAGATATTGAGTGTCTTTGATTGATTTCATTTTTTAGTCTTTAGCTCTTGAAATACTTTTCTATAATAGTTATTAGTTCTTCTTTATTAATTGGTTTTGAAATATAATCATTGCAGCCGGCTACTATTGCTTTTTCACTGTCACCCATCTGTGCGTATGCTGTTTGAGCAATAATTATAACTTCTTTGTCAAATTGACGAATCTGTCGTGTTGCTTCATAACCGTCCATTTCAGGCATTTTAATATCCATCATTATAAGATCAATTTCATTGTTCGACCTGCAAGCCTGAACCGCAGCGACGCCGGTCCTGACTTTTAATATCTTTTTACCTATGGTTCTCAATGCTCTCGACATTAATATTTCGGAGGATTCATCGTCCTCGGCAATTAATATATTCAGGCTTTTTAGAGCAAATTCTTCTTTCCTGTTGGGAACCGGATGGCCGGCATTGCCATTTTCTATAGCCTCAGGTTTGTATGGAATAATAAAATAAAATATTAATCCTTTCAAAATATTTGAAATACGCTCCTCTACAAGAGTCACATCATCGGGATGAAGGAGCCTTGTGAGCGGTTTTCCAATACATTCTTCCATCTGCCATCCGGTAATGCGTTCAAAAGCATGATTCAGTGAAACAACTATCCCTTGATTTGAAAGTACAAAAATGACATCCCTTGTTTGCTCCATCAGCTCAGAATAACGCCGTTTTATTTCTGTAAGTTTTTCCTCCGGCTCTATCTCTTTTTTGATGTAATAACCCTTACCCTCAGAGCCACTAAGTCTTGATTTAAGAGAATTATTTTCACGACGCAATATCAATAATTCATTGACCAGTTCTTGCTTGTTTTTCTTCTTATCATCCATTTTTTCTGCACTTTTATTTGGAACTGTTCAGCTTATATTCTTTTAAAGGCAAACTATTATATTATCTGAGAGAGAAATAACATAATAATTAAAACTAAGTTTTTTGCTCAATATAAATTATTATGAGCTGTACTATCCCTCAGTTATACACTGGACTTTTTACTCATTTCTTTGGGTCCTAAATTCCAATGCTAATCTACTTTAATTGCATTCTGATTTATTCTGTTAGTCTGGCAGTTTAGAGGGTGGTGCATCAGCCGGCCCGGAGCCCCAATTATAATCAGGCCTTGAACTCATGTCAAGTTCCATTACGCCGCCATTCTTTATATCATCCCATAAGAACCATGGTTTGTTCCAGTCTTTACCATTCAATTTTGCTTTCTGAATATACTTGTTTTCACGGCTGCTTCCTCGTGCCAGGATTCTGAATGTTTTATTATTTTGGAGTTTAATGGAAATATCCGTAAAAACTGGACTGCCAATATTAAAAACAGGCAACCCGGGTGTTACCGGATAAAATCCCATACTTGAAAATACGACAAATGCAGAAAGCCCTCCGCCGTCTTCATCACCCGGCATACCAAAGGGTGAATTGGTAAACCATGTATCGAGAAGCATACGGACACGTTGCTGAGTTCTCCATGGCGCGCCAGCATAATTATATAAATATGGTATATGTAAACTTGGCTCATTTCCCATTACAAATTGGCCAACCTGACCTGTTGCATCGGGCATTTGCTGAAGATAATCGGGTTTCCATTTTCCCAGAGGTTCAATGAAAAGCTGATTGAGCCTGTTTACAAATTCATCCCTTCCTCCCATCAGTCCTATCAACCCCGAAATATCATGCTGTACATCCCACAAGTAGGTCCAACCATTATTTTCATCATAATAATCACGATTACCTAAACCTCCGGAAAATTTCGGATCAAAATCCTTTACCCATTTCCCATCGGTTGTGCGTGGCGCAAAGAATCCAGTTTCTTGGTTATAAAGGTTGGCATAGTTATGAGAACGTTTCAGAAAATATTCATAATCATCATTTTTGCCCAGAGCTTTTGCCAGTCTGGCCAGGCACCAGTCGTCATAACTCTGTCCCAGAGTTAAAGCCACTGCCTGTCTTTTTTCAAAAGGGTGAACAAGAGCAACAGTTTCTTTTTCACCTGGGTTTAATGCCGGATAATATCCATTTTTCAGATAGAATGTATCGAGTGAGCACATAGGACCGTTTCGCCAGGGTAGCATAGTTGCTTCCATCGCGTTTTTTTTAATTCCTTCATAGGCTTTCTGAATATCAAAATTTCTGATCCCTTTAAAATAAGCATCAGCAATAATTGCCGCTGAATGATTTCCATTCATACATGGATTATCGCCGAAAAGTATTGGGAACAACGGCATCCAACCGCTCTGTTCATACATCCTGACATATGATTGTATTTTTAGCCCTTCAAGTTCCGGATTGATCATTGCCTGTAATGGATGTGCAGCACGATAAGTGTCCCACATCCAGTCATCAACAAAAAACGCTGTGTCATTGTCTTTATGGATCTTATCATCAAAACCACTATAATAACGCCCGTCTTCGGAAATATTAACCATCCTTTCATATGTTCTATACAGAGCTGTATAAAAAACTATCTTCTGATCTTCCGCGCCTCCACTGACCAGGATCTTGCCAAGTGCATCATTCCATCTTTCTCTTCCCTGCTTTTTCAGCATTTCAAAATCCCATCCCGGGATTTCTCTTTCCAGATTACTCCGTGCCTGCCCTGCATCCACAAAAGAGACCCCCATCTTTATTCCGATTTTTTCTTTTTCCGGCACTTTAAATGTCAGGGAAACAGTCGGCTTTGTTCCTTCAGGACTGCTTGTAAACCTGGCTGAATTAATATCAGAATCCCAAACGGAATCAGTGATAAAGTTCTTTTCAGTTTTCAGGTAAAAGAACACCTTGACTTTATTCTGATAAAATTCGTATCCTTCTACAGTGTTTTTATCAATAATGTTAATTGAACCGTTTGCGGTAACTTCAAGCATCAGGTTTTTCTGCTCATTTTTATTCCATGAAATCCGGTAAAAGGAAGATTTCTCAGCGACTGTAAATTCAAGGTCAATATCAGGATCTTCAAGCCATACAGAATAATAATAGGGTGTACATACCTCATAATCATGATCATAATAGCTTTGCCATTTATAAGGATTTGCTGAAATCTTACCACTGGTGGGCATAAGCAACCCTGCCGTGCCATTGCGATGGCCGCAAAGGATGAAAGGGAATCCATTCACCTTTTCCGCCTGGTAATTACCGGGAAGTCGATGAACCCGCATCATACTGTTTGGCAGGTTCACAAGCGGGACAGTTGTTTCCAGAAGAGGACTGATTCCCCCGATATTCGGATTAATAAATTCAACCGGGTCAGGCCTTTTATGTAAGCATGAGGTAAGAATAATGAATACGACAGGTGTCAACAATAATTTGGATTTCATATTATTATAAAATCGGTTCCCCAACCTTATTTTTAAAACATTGATAACCTTTTCGTTAGATTTTGATACTTTTGATACACTGAATCACTGAGTATTACACAAAGTGATATAAGTATAAAAAGTAAAAAAATCTTCTCAATAACCCAGTCCGATTATCCCCTATATTTATTTCACCCAGTTAATCTTTGCTGATTTCGTGTCTCTTGAGTTTGTTCCGATATAAATAATAAAATCACCCGGTTCCCAGTCGTATTTTAGATCGCTGTTATAAAATTTAAGCTCGCTGGTGCCAATCTCAATATTAATATCTTTTTTCTCTCCGGGTTGCAGCAAAACTTTTTTAAAGCTTTTCAGTTCCTTCACAGGTCTTGAAATAGAAGCTACCGGTTGCTGAATATATAACTGAACCACTTCTTCACCAGCCATTTTGCCGTTATTGGTCAGAGTAAACGAAGTTGTGAGTTTTTCATCGCCTTTCAGCTGGGTTTTACTAAGCTTTATATCACTGTATTCGAAAGTAGTGTAACTCATGCCATAACCAAACGGATAAACAGGATCATTAGAAATGTCGAGATATTTTGAAGTGAATTTGTTTTTTGGATCCATCGGCCGCCCGGTATTTTTATGATTATAATACAAGGGTATCTGTCCAACACTTATCGGGAAAGTCGTTGTTAATTTACCTGATGGATTGTAGTCTCCAAACAGTATGCTTGCAACAGCATTTCCGGCTTCGGTACCACCTGCCCATGCTTCAAGAATTGCGCTGATATTAGCATTTTCCCAAGGAAGTGTCATAGGACGTCCGTTTACAAGAACCAGAACAACCGGCTTGCCTGTTCCAAGCAAAGCCTTAAGCAGATTCTGCTGTACCTTCTGAATTCCTATATCGCTCATGCTGGATGCTTCGCCTGACCAGGATGAAGATTCACCCAGGACAGCGACTATAACATCTGCTTTCCCTGCTGTTGCTAAAGCTTCCTTCAGCAACTGTTCTGATGATGCTATCTGTTCTTCTTTTTTCTGGCCAGGGAAAAAAGATGAACCGTTTTTCAAAAGAACCGGATTATCAGTTAATTCAGAACCTTTTGCATAAAGGATATTAACTGAATTTCCACCTATATTTTTCAGGCCGTCCACCACTGTAGATACTTTATCCTGACCTCCGGCAAATGCCCAGGTCCCAATCATATCTGCTTTACTGTTGCCCAGTGGACCTATCACTGCGATAGTACCCGATTTTTTAAAAGGAAGAATCTGTTTATCGTTTTTAAGAAGCACCATTGATCTCATAGCTATTTCCCTTGCAGCCTTCAGGTTATCGGGTGTCAGCACGTCTTTTTTTGCTCTATCCGGGTTCATATACCGGTAAGGATCTGTGAATAGCCCGAGTTTATATTTTGCCTCAAGCACTCTTCTGCATGCCAGATCAATATCTTTAATGGAAATTTTCCCTTCGTCAAGAGATTTTTTCAGGGTAGTAAGAAATCCTTCTCCAACCATATCCATATCTGTTCCGGCTTTCAGAGCAAGCGCCGAAACTGTCTGGAGATCGCCCATACCGTGATTGATCATTTCGTTTACTGCAGTATAATCTGTTACCACAAATCCTTTAAAGCCCCACTGGTTCCGTAATAATTCCGTCAGCAACCAATGATTTCCTGATGAAGGGATACAATCGATCACATTAAATGAAGTCATTACGCTTCCAGCCCCGGCATCCACGGCAGCTTTATAAGGAGGAAGGTAATCATTATACATAGTTATTTTACTCATATCCACCGTATTATAATCTCGACCTGCCTCTGCGGCACCATAAAGGGCAAAGTGCTTTACACAGGCCATCATGGTATTATCGAGCGATAGATCACTTCCCTGGTATCCTTTTACCAAAGCTTTTGCTACCTGAGCTCCGAGCCATGGATCTTCTCCGGCGCCTTCTGCAATTCTGCCCCACCGGGGATCACGGGCGATATCAACCATCGGGGAGTAGGTCCAGGCAACACCATTTGCAGTTGCTTCCTGGGCAGCGATTCTTGCACTTTTTTCGACAAGATCCATATCCCATAAACAACTCATGGCTAAAGGTATAGGGAATATTGTCTGATATCCGTGAATAACATCCATACCAAAAAGCAGGGGAATATGATGCGGAGATTCCTTAACGGCTATATCCATCGATGCTTTCATGGCAGTCAGCGATAAAGCATTAAGCATGCCACCGATCTGTCCCGACTGCAGCTTCAGGTGTGTTTTCTCGTTTACAGCGGAACCTGTAACAAAACCACCTGAGGTAGTAAGATTGAGCTGTCCGATTTTTTCCTCAAGTGTCATTTTATTCATCAGATCATCGATGAATAGGTTCATTTTTTCATCCTGTGCCTGAATCTTATAAAAGACTGTTAGTAGCAATATAAAAAGTCCTAGTTTTTTCATGTTTTTCAATATAGTTAGTTGTAGTACAATTTAGTCAAAATTATAAATTACCCTGCAATAATAACATATTTAAGATCATCTTTTAGATTATTAAAACCTTTTTCAATTCATGTTGTTTAAGACATGGAGAATCTGATACTAAAAACTACTCAATACAATAATATACAAAATGAAAAAACCTAAAAACAGAAAAACATGGCAGATCTAAAAACACGATACATGGGACTTGAACTGAAGAATCCCATAATAATTGGTGCAAGCAATATTGTGACCGATATTGAAAACCTGAAAAGAATAGAAAAAGCAGGCGCAGCTGCAGTTGTTTACAAGTCGCTGTTTGAGGAACAGGTGCAGCTTGAAAACCTTGAACTCTATGAACGGAAAACCGAATATGCCGACCGAAACGCTGAAATGATTACTCTTTACCCGGTTTCCATATCGGGAACATCTGATATTATGGACCATCTGGTTGCATTGAAGAAAGCCAAACAATCGATAAATATTCCGGTCTTCGCAAGTATAAATGCAGTTCTGAAAGAAACATGGGTTGAATATGCGAAAAAAATTGAGGAAACTGGAGTAGACGGTCTTGAACTTAATTTTTATTCTGTCCCTGAAAAAAACGGGGCAGAAGATTATGAAATCGAAAATGAACAGGTTGAAATTCTGAAAGCTATTAAGGAATCTGTCAGTATTCCTATTGCTGTTAAACTAAGTTCATACCATACAAATCCATTGAAACATATTTCTGATCTGGAAAATGCCGGAGCTGACGCATTTGTTTTGTTTAACCGTCTTTTTCAACCTGATATTGATATTCATACTGAAGAACATCATTTCCCATATAGTCTCAGCAACAGTGAAGATAACAGATTACCATTACGTTTCTCAGGTCTTTTATATGGAAACACCAAGGCTTCTATATGTGCAAACACCGGAATAATGAACGGCTCAGATGTTATAAAAATGTTGCTGGCAGGAGCCGACAGTGTTCAGATTGTAAGTACGGTATATCTGAACCAGATAGAAGTTATCACTTCGATGATAAAAGAAATCGAAAAATGGATGGATTCCAGGGGTTACACTTCCATCGAAAATTTCAGAGGCAAGCTTTCGAAAAAGAATTCAGAGAATAAGTTGCCATACCATCGTGTACAATACATGGATTTTATGATGACTACATCGCAGATACTGAAAAAATATAAGATAATCAACTGATACTTAGTTCTCCTTTCATGGATTTTCTCTGTGAGGCTCCTCTTCAAATACATCGGATAGGTTTTGTTACTCCGTGTCTCTCTGTGTAAGATCTTTGCTTTTTATTACCCAGGGAACCACTGAGTCCCAATAGCTATCGGGATCACAGAGTACCACAGAAAAAAGAGCCTTTTTCATCCAAAGTTTTAATTAACTTTGATCTAAAAAAAATTACTTACATGAAAAACATAAAATTACTTGTACCGGCACTTTTCTTTATGTTATTGGGATGTAGGACTTCGTCTGATTTTAGCCAGGTCTTAGAGGATCTTCAGGAGAACTTTGATTTTGGGAATTTAAGCACTGTAATCCAGATTAGCGATTCCTTAAATAAAATCAAAGGTGAAAACAAGAAAGTAGTTCACACTGCTGATTCAATGAAACAGATTGCTCAGAGAATCAACATTGACTTTTCTTTAACTGAGGACCAGGTAGTTAAACAGATTGAAAAGCTAAATGGACCAGTTTCATCCTTTGAAAAATCTGCATGGGAAAAAGAGGGTTGGCTGGAATTCCGGATCATAGACGGTGAAAAAAAATATTTCAAAAGAGCTGCTTCAAATCTCATGCTGATAAAAAAGTTCCATGAACAGAAAGAGAAGAGCCAAAGTGAAACCTGGAAGGATCCCGCAATGATCTTCCGGCTGAATCATACCGGGGAGGTATTAAAATCTTCTGACAGTCAGAACAGGCCTGTTGTTCCTGTAAAAATGAATATATCTTATACCATAACTGTTCATCCCGATGTCGTTCCGGAAGGTGAAAAGATCAGGTGCTGGCTGCCCTGGCCAAAAGAGGGACTTCCAAGGCAGAAAGAGATAAAACTTATTTCTACTTCCGTTCCGGAATTTCTGATCGCACCCGACACGGCTACCCATAGTACTATTTATATGGAAGCTATCTCAAAAAAGGGGACACCAACTGTTTTTCAGATTTCATTCGACTATACGTCGGAGGCTCAGCATTATAACATGCCTGACATTAGAATACTGCCGTATGACAAAACATCGACCAATTATCTGAAGTATACCTCTGAGCAGCTTCCTCATATTTGTTTTACCGACAAGGTTAAACAACTTGCTGACAGTATTACAGGCAACGACATTGATCCTGCATCTATTGTAAGGAAAATATATTTATGGTTCAAAGATAATATACCCTGGGCCGGAGCTTTGGAATATTCTATCATTCCAAATATACCTGAGTATGTAATTCAGTATAAACGAGGCGATTGTGGCATGCAGACTTTCTTGTTCATGTCTATGCTGCGATACAAGGGTATTCCTGTAAGATGGCAAAGCGGCTGGATGATGCCTCCTGATAACGAAAATCTGCATGACTGGAGTGAGGTTTATTTTGAAGGTACCGGCTGGATACCGGTCGATGTTTCCTATGATCTCCAGAATTCAGAGAACCCGTTACTCAAATATTTTTATCTTTCAGGAGTTGATTCCTACAGGTTAATTCTAAATGAGGGAGTTAGCGGGCCTCTGCATCCTGAGAAGCATTATATGAGAAGTGAGCCAAACGATTTTCAGAGAGGCGAAGTTGAATGGAAAGGCGGAAATCTTTATTTCGATAAATGGGACTATGACATGAAGATCGGATATGCAAAATAAACCATAGCCCAACAGGAGGTCAATTCTGTAACTCTTTGACTTATTTGATAAATTTTTGTTCTCTTAGAAAATCAGTCATTCTTAGAAGTGTGGGTAAAAAATTTGGATTGCTGACCGGCCAGTCACATGAATGGTCAGCATTTTTTACAGGTATGAGCTCACACATGTTCCCTGCTTCTTTCATCAGGCGGGTGAATTTTTCAGCCGCTGAAAATGGGGTTGTATTATCTTTTGTCCCGTTAGATAAGATTGTTGGCGGCCACCCTTTCTTTACATGCAATATTGGTGAAAATTCGGGATGAACTGTAAAAAACTCACCTCCAAAACCTTCACCAAGAACCGGATTATGAAGAACCAGCGCGTCAGGTTTGGAACTGATATTCAGATCTTCTTCCGGAGCATCGCCCCCGTCAAGGAAGGTACAAGCAGCAAGATGTCCTCCTGCCGAACCACCTGCCGCGATTATCCGGTCGGGATCAATGCCAAGTTCATGGGCATGTGACCTTACATACCTGATAGCTGATTTTGCATCCTCGATACATTCCAACGGAGTGGTACCATGACGCGATTTTACACGGTAATCAGCGTCAATTCCAATAATTCCCTTATCCCTAAACCATGCGGCATTCGGAATCTGTCCTTCGACATCCCCGCCTACCCAGCCTCCACCGGTAAAATATACAATGGCAGCCAATGGCTTATTCGATTTTTCAAGAGGCCGCAGCAGGTACATATACATGTCCCCCTGGGGGGTCTTTTTATAGAGAATTTTTTCAGAAAGCGCCATAAGATTCTTTCCGGAAAGCTTATAACTCTCATGGACAAGAGCCAGGGAAGTAACCGAATCCTTTAGGAATGATTCAGATTTGTCAGTAATAAGTTTATTGGGAAAGCTGGCTTTAATATTTGCTGAAATCAGTAAAAATAGAATTGAAAATAATACTTGTCTCATCTAATAACGAATTATATAAAAGGTCTTTGAATTTTTTATGTCAAATCTATGAATTTTTCCCCCTGTTTTCAGGAAGATACATATAAATATGCAACATTAAACAGGGGATAATCGTATAATGTTATGAAAGCGATGGGCTAATGGATTGAATAGAATTCATTATTATCCTGATAAGAATAAGAATGAGAATTTTTTTTATTTCATTATTTCTAATGATTGTCTCATTAAATCTTCATGGGCAGGATTGCAGTATTTTGTCCAAAGCTAACAGTATTGTCCCCAATAGGTTATGTTCTCCGCTCTCTGTTAACTGGAGAGTAAGTTATACAGGAGTTAATAATGCAGGGACCAGTGTCCAGATAAGCTATGACTGGGACGATGGTGCAACTGATATTGAAAATGCCGTGAACATTGGGGCCGGGGCGTTTCAAACTGTCGCAACTCACGTCTATGTTTCTACAGGCGATAAATGCAATTACAGACCAAGAGCCACACTGGTAGTCAACGGTGTATTTTGTTCTTCATCAACACAGGAACAGATAGTCACTGTTTGGGATAATGATAACCATAATGGTGGTCATCTGCATATCAATCCGACCGTTTATCCAATTTGTTTTGGCAACGGAGCCAACGTCAGGTTTCAGGATCTGACACAGTTTAACTGTGTGCCTCCCCAGGAACAGGATGTACCTAATCTTTTTACCCGGTGGGTTCAATGGATTTATGGAACAGACATAACTATGACAGGTATTCCGGTAACTATAAACGGGACACCAGCCTCATTTCCTTTTTCAGGTCCGATTATTACTCTGCCCGGACCTGTGACAGGTTCAGGAGTATTTTCGGATATGATTAATGTAGCCAATGATAAACTTATGGGACAGTATTTTCAGGTTACCCTTCGAAACTGGAACTATTGCAATCCATACGACGATCCGAATATTCCGGGACCTCCTGTAGATCCTGTAAATGGTGACCATCCTCCGGTAGTAACAACAGCCATAATTCTGATTGTACCTTATCCTGATGCGACAATTACACCTGTTGACACTCTCTGCGTAGAAGGCAGTCCGGTCACGCTGAAGGCTCACGATTCCGGAGGATCGTGGTCAGGAGATGGGGTATCGGGTAATACATTTGATCCAGGCGCTGCAGGAGTTGGAGATCATATTATAAGGTATAACATAACGGACTCCAATGGGTGCAGCGCTTCTGATCAGATAACAATTACTGTAGTTCCGTCTCCGGCAGTAAATATTGCTCCCGTAGGTACACTTTATATTAATCATCTGCCGGTTTCGCTTAACGCCGCTCCGGCAGGGGGTGTATGGTCAGGCGATGGAATAAACGGAAATGTATTCAATCCCGATTCTGCAGGATTAGGAACACATATAATCTCATATCAGACATTGCCTGATAGATTCGGATGCAAAGCAACTGATACGATTCATATACAGGTCATTATGCCGCCCCAACCTGTCGCCGCTTTTGAACCTGATACTGTCGGATGCACTCCTCTTCTTATACAGTTCAGAAATTTCAGTACTAACGCGGAATCATATTTATGGGATTTTGGAGATCAGACATTTTCATCGGAACAAAATCCATCACATACTTATAATATGCCTGGAAATTATATTGTAAAACTTACAGTAACGAATATTGCAGGAAAATCTTCTCTAAACAGATTGATAACAGTTTATCAAAAACCAGCAGCAGTTTTCAGTGTATATCCAACTGATGTACTAAATAATTCCCAGGTTGTGGTATTTACAAATTTTTCATTCGACGGAGTCTCATGGCTCTGGAATTTCGGTGACGGGAGCACCTCTTCCGAGCAGAGCCCCTGGCATAAATATGAATCTGAAGGAACCTATAGAGTTACGCTTACCGTAACTTCAAAAGACGGATGTACTGATTCATCGACATACCAGTCGGCCATTGTCGTCGACTATAAGACAGGAGAAATAAGATTCCCAAACGTTTTTAAGTGGAATGGTTCGGGTCCGACTGGAGGATACTGGAATGAGAATGAATTAGATGATAATACTTTCAGACCATTTTTCACAAATGTAATTGAATATAAACTTCAAATATTTAACCGCTGGGGAGTTCTGATTTATGAAAGTTCCCAGCTTCACAAAGGATGGGACGGATATTTTGAAAATGTAAAACTGGCTCTTCAGGGAGTTTATGTCTATAAAGTGGTCGGACGGTATGCCGACGGTACATATTTTAATAAAATTGGCAATGTGACATTTTTACATTAAAAGTCAATTAAAATTTAAAATTCACATACCATTTCTCAAACAGTTCCGTTTTATTTCTACCTGGCAAAGTTCAACTCAAAAAGGGAAGTTGAACTTCAGCTTGATTAATTTGTTTTTTGCACAGGTATGGTACATTTTTTGTAGCCATTTTTAATGAATAGGGGAAAAGTCTAATTAATACTTAAAGTTATGAAAAGGAACATTTTATTAATTGCTATGGGAATTGGGCTACTCGGATGGAGCTGTTCCAAAGTTGACAATCAGACACAAACTATGTCGCAGGGACTAAAACAGTCAATTGCGCAAAATACTGCCGCGATTAATGCTGCAGTGAGTAAAATATCAGAAACTAAAGGCTACCAGGTTCTTTCTTTAAATGCCGGTCCGACAGCAAAAGTTATAGCGCCGGGAACCACTTTTAAAGACAGCATCACACTGGCTCTTATTGCAGGAATCTATGACTATCAGCTTGATACTATTCCTCTTCACCATAATTTCTATTATCCCTTCAGACTATTTAAAAAGACGGGAACAAGCAATCAGATGATAGTGAACTTACCTCAGAAACTGATCTTCAATCCGGGTTACCTTCACAGTTTTGTTAAATCAGATTCGGTTCTGAAAAATGATTTTACAATTACTGCTTCTGATTATCATCTTTACTATAATTCTGGAAACAATCTCGATTACAGGCTAACAGCAGGACTTACTCTGAGCGGGGCAGATTTAGGAAGTTTTGATATTACAGAATCGTCAAACTCATTTAGTGATCAAACAAATTCTTCTCAATATACTTTTACAGGAGGATATAGCATTCTGACTACATGGCAAACCGGTGATACTTCCAAATCGTCATTTGCTCTTCTTCAAAATAATAACCCGCTTCTTCAGGAGTCAACTCTATATATGGGAACCGGCTTTCGCAAACATGAAAGACAGTATGATTTAACAATTGGAAATGTTGAAATAAAGAGAGGATTTGGGATCGATTCAATACAGGTTTTCCAGAACGGTATTCTTCAGAAAACAGGTGGCGCAAAAATTACCGACAGCGCAGATTCTACCGGAACTATTTTCGATCACAGGGATATACTGCTTACTTTTGATGACGGAACGACTGAAAAACTAAGCACATTGATCAGTCCGGCACTAACACAGTTAAAAACACTTGTAACTTCTCTTCACGACATGTATTTTGCAGAGAATATAGTGGATTATATAGCGATAAATATCTATTTTAATTCAAGGTAGATCTCTATCTTATTTAATCACAAAGTTCGTTAAGTTTATCCAAAGAGTACAAAGTTAAAATCATCTGGTTTTAATCTTTGTGCTCTTTGTTTTTGACCCTTTACTATCTTTACAGTTAATCAACTTTTAGCTTGATCACAACTTTTCGTACCGGTGAATTCACTCCGTCTTTTAATCCGGGCCGATGGGCATCATCGGGGAAAAAGATAAAGAAGTTTATAGGAGTTGCTTTTATGTCTCTTGATTTGCTGACTGTCACAAATTCAATATCCTTTGTTGCTTCATAAGGCACCAGAACGTTATTAACTGATTTCAGGGGAGCAATATTTATTATCTCTTTTCCGCTAATCACATACTGTATATCAATATACCTCCTGTGAGCCTCGAACTGTGTTGTTGTTTCATTTTTGCTCATATATTCACTAAATGTTGCAAAAAGCTTATCATCATCAATATCATATCGTTTTAACTCTGATTTTGAAAAATCAGTGTTTTTTAAGAAATTGAATGCTTTATCCCAGCGATCCTTATTCTTAAAATAAGAAATAGCAAACTCTCTTTTATTTATGGAAGCGTCAGGAGTTATCGTCCATCCGCTACACCATTCTTTTTTGGCAAACCAATTTTTAATCTCCTTTTCGCTCCATGATGAAGGATCCGGAGAGCTTTTGTTTCCTGTCAAGCCAAATAAACTTATCAGTATCATAATAACTACAATTATTTTTCTCATGATGAAGGAATTTTCTCCAGCACTAAAATTAATAAAAAAACAAGATTATTTAAGGTACCCGATTATTGCAACTCAGATAAATTCGGACAACACTTTAAAAAGACTTTTTCTGTCAAAAGGCTTTGAAATGAAACCCGAGCACCCGCACTCCATTGCCTTTTCCCTGTCATCAGCATAAGCTGTCTGGGCAATAATGGGAACTTCAGCGTTTTTCTCGCGTATGAGTTTTACTGCAGTGTAGCCATCCATAACGGGCATTTTTATATCCATTAAAATCAGATCAATATTGCCGGCAGAAAAGCATTTCTCAACAGCTTCCTTTCCATTGTATGCATGCAGCACTTCGGCATTGGATCCTGACAGAAAATATCTGATAAGTTTAAAATTGCTTTCAACGTCCTCGGCTACCAGTATGACTTTCTTCACGGGAAATACAAATGTTTCCGCTGCCTTCATCTCTGATTGTGATACGATGACAGAAACCTGTTTTTCATAAGGTATAGTAAAGAAGAATGTTGTCCCTTTTCCGGGCTCGGATGTAAGCCAGATTTTCCCCCCAAGATGTTCCACGTAGGCTTTTGAGATTGCCAACCCAAGACCTGTTCCTTCGTAGAGTTTTTCCATGGCGTTCTGTACCTGATAAAACCTGTCAAATATTCTTGAATGGTGTTCCGGTGAAATACCGATCCCCGAATCCGAAACACTGAATTCCAAAAAATTGTCTTTAAGCCTGTAACTGATTTTCACATTCCCCTTTTCAGTGAACTTTACAGCATTGCTTATCAGATTTGAAAGTATCTGGTTGAATTTTGTCCTGTCAGTTAAAATCAGTGCGTCGGATTCGGATAAGCCGTTCTCATAAGCCATGTTAATATTCTTTTCGACTGCTTTTGGCATGTACTGATTGCAAAGCGATTTAACCGCCGCATTTACACTCATCTCATTTTTATACGTTTTTATGAGATTTGCCTCTATGTTTGATATATCAACAATATCGGTAATTATTGAAAGCAAATGATTACTGCTTTGCATAATTACTTCAATGTATGATTTACGTGTCTTTTCATCAATATCAGGTTCTCCGAGAAGTGCTGAGAATCCGACAATTGCATTCATTGGGGTCCTGATTTCATGTGAAATATTATGCAAGAATGCCGTTTTAAGCTTGTCGCCCTCTTCAGCTTTTTCTTTTGCCACGATCAATTCTTCAACAATATGTTTTCTTTCAGTTATATCGTGGCCTATACCGACGAGCCCTGTAATATTTCCATCCTTATCATACAGGGGAATCTTTGTAGTCTGCAACCATCGATGTTTCCCATTTGCATTTATAAATTCCTCTTCGAGGTCAAAAATAGGCTTCCCGGTGATTATAATTTTTTTATCATCCTTATAACCACGTTCTCCAATCTTGCCGGGAAACAATTCAATATCTGTCTTCCCGAGAACTTCTGCTTCATTTGCACATCCGATATTCTCCACATCGGCTTTATTGGCAATAACTTTTCTGCATTCCTTATCCTGGACATAGATCGGATCAGGCAGGTTATCAATAAGTGTACGAAGCATTCTGCGCTCCTGGTTGACAGCCTCTTCTGCTTTTTTTCTTTCTGTAATGTCCGTGTCTACTCCACGATATCCGATTAAACTCCCGTTACTGTCCAGCATGGGGATCGCACTTGTTGAAAGAATAACCTCTCTCCCATCTTTATGTATATTGCTATTAATGAAGTTTTCGAAGCTCTCTTTTCTTGCAAATACATTAAGCGCTGCCTTTTTTAGTTCTTCTCTTTCCTGCTCAATAAAGAGGTCGTAGAAATATTTTTTGCCAATAATTTCCCATGGTTCATATCCCAGCATTTTCTTCACAATAGGGCTTGAAAAAGTATATAAGCCATTTTTATCTACTTCCCATATCCAATTCCCTGAATGCTCGGAAATTTGCTGAAATCTCAGTTCACTCTGTTTCAATGCCTCTTCTGCCTGCTTACGATCGGTGACATCCTGAATTACCCCAACAACTTTCACCTGCTCTCCCTCCTGTTCCATCACAAGTTCAGCTCTTGAATACACTATTCGTATGGCTCCATCGTTCAGTCGCTTTATCTTAAACTCCAAATCGTAGGGCTCATTATATTTCAAGAGCCGGTCCAGAGCCTCATCAAGGATAGGCCTATAAATTGGAAATGGAATATTTTTTGCAATTTCATAAGGAATTTCATGAGTATCCTGATCAAGGCCATATATTCTAATTGCTTCGTCAGATCCCCACATTGTTTTCGTCGAGAGATCAAGTTCCCAGTTGCCGATGTGGGCAATAGACTGAGCTTTCTGTAGTCGCAATTCGCTTCTATGCAGATACAATTCGGCCTCTCTCTTTTCTCTTGCTAACTTTGATTTCTTTATTGAATTTAAAATTGCAGGTCCAAGACGCGAAAGCTTGTCTTTCAAAATATAATCATCGGCTCCGGCTTTCATGCAATCTACCGCGACTTCCTCATTTATTGACCCGGTAATAAGGATAAACGGGATAAACGGTGTCTTATCGTTTCGAATATGAAGGGCATCCATTCCGTTAAAACGCGGAAGAGTATAATCAGATATAATTAAATCGGGTTCAAACGTGATCAGGCTTTCCTTATAATCCTCTTTGTTATCGACAAGCAGTTTTGAAAAAGAGATTTTATTGCTCTCAATCTCCCGCCATATTAATTCAGCATCAGTTAAAACATCTTCCACAAACAATATTTTCAGTTTACCAGCCATTCTAAATAGTTTATTTAGATTAATAGGAATCGGTTACGATTTGTTACCCATATATTTCAACTTTTCAACCATTGGAACAACTTCAACTCTTTCAACCCGTTTCACTTTATTTCAAAGGTTCATTCACAAGCAACCAGTATAATCCCAGACTGCTCATCGCGTTTATGAACTGGTCGAAATCAACAGGCTTAACAACATAGCTGTTAACACCCAGAGCATAAGCCTCTTTCATATCAGGTTCCTGTTTGGAAGAGGTGACAACAACTATGGGAATATGAGAAGTACGTTTATCCTCTTTAACAATTTTAAGAACTTCAAGTCCGCTTACTTTGGGGAGTTTAAGATCAAGAAGAACCACCTTCGGAGGATTGGTAAAACTTCTTTTTGCAAATTTTCCCCTGCAAAAGAAGAAATCAAGCGCTTCAGCTCCATCCTGGGCAACTAAAATATTATTTGCAAGATTATTCTTTTTCAAAGCACGTAGTGTAAGTTCAGCATCACGCGGATTATCCTCCACTATCAGAATTTCAACTGCATTAAAATCTTCCATGATTTATTTCTATTAGTTAAATGATTTCCTTTTCCCAATTTCTCAATGATCTAATTAATGACGCACGACGCTAGACTCAGGACACACGGAAAGCATTAACCGTGAGTCGTGATTCGTGTGTCGTGTGTCTTTTTATTTATATCCTGTATGGGTAGAGAGAAATAGAACGTCGCTCCCTTTCCAACTTCACCTTCCGCCCAAACCTTACCTCCATGCTTAAGGATAATTCGCTGCACAATGGCCAGCCCGACTCCGTTTCCTTCAAATTCAGCTTCACTGTGAAGTCGCTGGAAAACACCAAATAGTTTATGTGCATACTGCATATCAAATCCGACGCCATTATCTTTTATAGAATATGTTATCCTTCCATATTTTATCTGTGATTTTATTTCTATTTCGGAAATCTTTTCTTTTGACGAGTATTTAATTGCATTTGAAATCAAATTATTCCAGACTATCCTCAACAGGTTGGCGTCGCCAAATACCTTATGGAGTTTTCCTAATTTCAGGATTGTTCTCAATTTTTGATCACCGGAGCTTATTTCTTCATATGCTGACTTAGCGATGGTTCTCATGTCGAGCATCGAGGGATTCATGTTGGTTCTTCCGATTCTCGAAAAGCTCAGAAGATCATCAATCAGCTCTCCCATCTGAGTTGCGCTTGAGGATATAATTTTACAGATTCTCTTGCCCTCATCGTCAAGTATTGGTTCGTAGTCTTCGAGCAGGATCTTTGTAAATCCATGAACTGAACGAAGCGGAGCCCTGAGATCGTGTGAAACCGAGTAACTGAATGCTTCAAGCTCTTTGTTTGCAGCTTCAAGCAGTTCTGTTCTCTGGATTACCCTTCCCTCGAGTTCCTCATTCAGCTTCTTTATCTGTGATTCTGCATTTTTACGATCTGTAATATCCTGCTGGACTGACACAAGAACTTTCCCAAATTTTGAGTGGTCAAAAATGGCAACATTTGCATGGCTCCAAAAAACTGTTCCATCCTTTTTTATATTCAGTACCTCACCCGTCCAGAAACTATTTTTCTCAAGTTCACCAATAATTTCTGTAGCCGTCTCTTCGGGACTTTTCTCAGTAGGCGCATTTACGATTGAAACGGGTTTGCCAGTCATCTCCCCGGATCCATATCCAAACAGTTCTTCGAATCTTGAATTTGCATAAACAATGACTGAATCCTCTATCCTGACCAGATAAACAGCTTCAGCCATATGACTCATTATCTCACTCTGAATACGCAACTCATCCTCCACCTCCTTGCGCTTGGTAATGTCTTCGATACTCGAAATAATGCAATTTCTATTGGCAAGTTTAATTACCTGTGCACTCAACAAGACTATTGCGACCTTCCCTTCCTTTGAGCGCAACATAGTCTCCTTGTGCAAGATGGCCTTTCCTTTGGCAAGAGAATCAATTATATGCTTTCTATCCTCTTCATGAACCCATATTTTCATATTTAGCGTGGTGTTGCCTAGTGCCTCTTCACGGGTGAATCCTGAAATACTGGTGAAAGCATCGTTGATCTCTATGATTCTGCCATCTTCTATATTAGCTATGATAAAGGAAATGGGCGATGTTCGGAAAGACTTGGAGAATCGTTCTTCGCTTTCGCGCAATGCTTCTTCTGCTGCCTTACGTTCAGTAATGTCGTTCACCGAAGTCATAAAATACTGGGGGTTATTGTTATCATCACGGCGCAGTGTTGTGCCTATATCTGCCCAAATAACAGAGCCATTCTTATGGATATATCTCTTGGTGAAGCGTGCCGTATCCTTTTTACCTGAAAGAATTAATTTAAGGGAATCATTAGTCAGTTCGATATCATCAGGATGAGAAATATCTGCCCAATTTATTCTTTTAAGTTCTTCGGGTTGGTACCCGAGCATTTCACAAAACGCCCTGTTAACGTTGATCTCACCTGATGGAAGAGTTATTGACTTCGCAATTAAGGAATGGTCAAATACGTATTTAAATTTGTCCTCACTTTCGCGCAATGCTTGCTCAGCCTGCTTCCGGTAAGTAATATCCTCAACATTCCCGTCATAATATAGTATCTTTCCATCTGCATCTCTTATAACGCTTGCACTTTCTCTTATGTAGAGAGTATTTCCATCCTTCTGATGCCATGCAGACTCCAATCCGATGATCTTACCTTCCTTCTCCAGAGTTTCCAGGAATTTTGTTCTGGGGTAATCGGGTTCATATCCTTCCTCTTCAAGATTTCTGTGAGCAAGATCTTCAAAAGAGCTGAACCCAAGCATCTTCACCAGTGCAGGGTTAGCCATCAATATTTTGCCGTCGAGGGTAGTACGGTAAATCCCTATAGTTGCATTTTCATAAAGACTTCTGAAACGTTTCTCGCTATCGAGTAATGCTAATTCTGCATTTTTCCGGTAAGTAATATCTCTGGTATTACTGAGAACATGATCAACACCTTCAAGGCTAATAGTTGTTGCAGATATCAGACAGTCTATTAATCTTCTGCTTTTTGTATAAAATTTGGTTTCAAAATTTCTAACCTTACCTTCAGCCTTCAAACCGTTTATAAAAAGTTTCCTTTCATCAACGTTATGCCAAATAGATATATCAAAAGGAGTTTTTCCTATTACCTCTTCTTCAGAATATTCAAAGGTATCTATAAAACCATCGTTTACGGAAACGTAAGTTCCGTTATCAAGACGCGTAATGGTAACAGGATCGGGATTAGTTAAAAATGCTTTACGGAATTTATCTTCGCTTTCCTTTAACTCATTTTCTATTTTCTTCCGTTCTGTAATATCAGTAGATAATCCTCCGACAGCATAAATATTATTCTCATTATTATAGAGCGGGAATTTAGTGGTCAGATAATGGTGCTTCCCGTCAGGCTCAATATTCTCTTCCTCGAAGACTTGAGTTTTGCCTGATGTTATAACTTCCGCATCATTCTTTCTGTGTATATCGGTGATTTCATGTGGTAAAAAAGCATCCCGCGTATGTCCGATCAATTCTTCTCCAGATTTCGATAGAAGCTTTTGCAGAGGCTGATTCACCATAACAAACCGACCATCGGTATCTACAAGGTAAATCAGTGAATTCGAATTATCAATAATGCTCTGCAATGTTGCCCTGCTCTCCTGTAATTTCTCCCCTGCCAGTTTTCTTGCCGTGATTACATCAAATACAGCTACGAAATATCCTTTTTGAGGACTATAAACTGATATTGCGAACCACATTTTAAGAGATTCAACATAGGTCTCAAACACTTCTGGCATGCCGGTTGAAGATACTCTATTATACCTTTCAAGCAGTTCCGGATCAGCCTCCTGAATACCAGGTATAGCTTCTGAAGCTTTTTTCCCCATAACATCTATTAACCTAAGGGTTGCAAAAGCTTCATTCACATTAATATATAAGAAATCAAGCGGCTGTCCGTCTTCATTAATCATTTTGCAGTAAGCAAATCCGTTCAGCATGTTTTTGAACAACTTTCTGAAAAGTTCTTCACTCTCAAGAAGCTTTATCTCTGCTTTTTTACTTTCAGTAATATTAACAACTGTTGACAAATTACATGGCTTCCCATTTACCTTAACAACCGACATGGATGAAAGTCCATAGATTATTTTACCTGTTTTTGACCGGTAACTAATGACTTTGCCGAAAATCCTGCCTTTTTCTCCAATCTCATTTATGATCCATAGCCGTTCATTTTCATCGGCCCAGATATTCAGTTCCTTTGGCGTCCTTCCAATAACTTCTTCCCTCATATATTCCATATCGGTAAGGAAAGTATTATTGACATCAATAAACCTGTTATCAATTAACGAAGAAATTGTGACTGAAACGGGGCTCATTCTGAATGCTGTGGTGAATCTCTCCTCAGATTCATGTATAGCTATTTCGTCTTTAAGCTGAAGTCGGTACATCTTTAATCTCTGGTCCCATATAAAGAAACCGAATATTGAGGCGGTTATCAGTAATAGAAGAACCACTACGATAATGATTAGCAATACATATTTCTTTAGCGGTAATAAAAGTTCTTCCTTGTCAATTTTGGCCACCATAAACCAGTTAGTCCCCGCAATTTTATGCAATGATCCTACAACCGGTTTATTTCTGTAATCCATCCCTTCGGCCACACCCTCCAGTCCGTTTGCTGCCTTAGCTGCAAGCAGGGTCATATTGCTCATAGGCAGTTTAAGTTTCAGAGCTGTATTTTCAGAATAACGCAGGTCATTTAGATACAAAACACTATCCCTCTCCTTTCGGAGAAGGAGTGTTTCTGAGCTTTTACTTGGAGTAGGCCACGATTGAAGAAGAGGAAACAGAACCTTTTTTGGGTCAATCCTGAGTATAATATTTGCAACCGGTAGCTGGTTTTTGCCGACAGAATTAAAAAGAGGAATGAGAATATCAATATGAATATAGGGAACTTCTTTTGACCGGTGAAGATCTGTCATAATTATATTATGATAGCCAATGCATGCCTTCATTTCCTTTTTGATGGAATCACCGATGAGAGAGTCTGGTGGATCAACAGATAATCTGACCTTAAATGAAGTATCGGCAATTAGCACATTAGTGAAATCGTACTCATTTCTGGCTGAAATCATCCATTCAAATAGTTCTGATTTACCGTCCTTATTCCCGGCGTTAAAAAAATGTTCAATACTCCTGATTAATGGCTTGTCATGACTGATAACCGTGGCATCTTCAATCCGTTCATTACGCCAGCTGAGAATCTGGTTTATCTTCAATGCTGCTATAGCTGAAAGGTTATTTTCCTGTTCAGTGAAAATCTTGTTTTTTTGGAATTCATAATAATAAATTCCCACCAGAATTATTGCAGCTGAAAACAAAAGGAATATCACTGCCAGTTTCCATGGAAAGGTCTTTTTAATATCAGGGTTAATAATACTTTCGCCCATACCTAAAATTCTGCGCTCGACTTTTTAAGATTCTTGAATTTAATGCCTTAATAAGTTTTTGTTTTACACTTTTAAAAGAACCTTAGTAAATATTTAGTTTTAGCTTAATTAATAAATATTCCAGAACCTATCACAATTTGATAAAGTTAACTATTTAAAGTGTATGTACTTATAGGTGAAAAACTGATTTTTATGTAGGGGTTTGGACTACAAAGACGGTACTACGGTACTACGGTACTACGGTACTACGGTACTACGGTTCGATGGTATAATGGTACAATGGTACGACGGTATAAGGGTAGAATGGTATGCTATCGGGAATTATGAGTTTCTTGCTTTTATTAATTTATTCAACATAATGGAAATTATATTGCATTCATTTTCAAGAGAATTTCTTGTCTCCAGATCAATGTAATTTATCTCATGAGAGATAATTAATAGAGTTTGTAATTCAGCTACAGAGCCTTTTGCAATATTAAAATGTCTAACAGATTGTCTGTTTGAACCCAATTCATCTCCTTCACCAATATTAGCCGGAACACTGACAGCAGCCCTTTGAATTTGGTCCTTTAATCCAAAGTCCTTAGAATAATTCTGAGATTTGGTTAGTTTGTAGATTTTGACGGCAAGATTTTTAGCAAGTTGCCAGACCCTTAGTTTTTGAAAATTTCCCATAATGCAGCGATTTTAAATTTAATATGAAATTATCACCATACGATTCCACACGTATGGTCTTAACTCAAAAATAAAAGTTTATTGAATAAATTCAAAAGTATTCAGTCATGTTTTCAAAAAATAACACATATATAGCATTAAAACCTTGTATCGCTGAACCTTAGAACCTCTGCACCGATATACCGTCATACCGCCATACCGCCGTACCATCGTACCGTTAAAAGAATAAGGTAAAAAAGAAACCAGCTTCATTTCTGCCCCCCAATCCCTTCCATTATAGCATACCGGATGAGTTCAGCTGTTGTATGAAGCTTCAGTTTTTCCAAAAGCCTCTCCCTGTATGTGCCGATTGTTTTTGGACTAAGAGATAGTTCAGAAGCAATCTGAACAACTTTTTTGCCTTCAGCAAGTAATTGCAGTACTTCAAGTTCTCTTGACGAAAGTAACTGATGAAGAGGCATTTTAGTATCTGAAATAAGGCTTTCTGCCAGTGAATCCGCCAATGAAACTGAAATATATCTTTCTCCCTTTGAAACTTTATTGATCGCTGAAATAAGTTCTTCAGGAGCACTTGTCTTGGTAAGATAACCAGCCGCTCCCGCCTTCAGAGCTTTAATTGCATACATCTCCTCTGAATGGATACTGAGTATAAGGATGGCAGCAGAGGGTTGGATTTTTTTGATCTGCCCTATCAGGTCAAGTCCGCTTCTGCCAGGAAGAGAAATATCAAGAAGAATGACATCATAAATCTGCATATTCAACTTATCAAATATTTCCTTACTATCACAAGCTTCATGCACCAGGCCAATTCGTTCATCATCTTCAAGGATCTGACGGATTCCACGCCTCACAACAGGGTGATCGTCTGTAATAAGCACTTTAATCATCGCAATTTTCTTTTACTATTGGAATAATAACCTTTACCCTGGTTCCTGATCCGCGTTCTCCGATGAAAGTAATTTTGCCATGGACCGATTTAACCCGTTCTTTCATACCTGCTATTCCCATCGATCTCAATGAGTTAACTTTGTCATTTTCAATTCCTGTTCCGTTATCTGTGATAATCATCTCAATTTTATTCCTACCGATATATAGCTCAATTTCAGTTGCTGATGCGCCTGAGTGTCTTGCTATATTTGTTAATGATTCCTGAAGTATCCTGTAAAGTATTAAAGCGAGACGGTCCTCAAGATCAAATTCTTCAGGTTCAAAATAAAAATGACATTTTATACCTGTTTGCTTTTCAAAACTGCCAAGCTGCGATTTGGTAGCTGCAACAATACCCAGGTCAAATAAAATTGCCGGTCTTAGTAATGAAGATGTCTCCCTGATACTCTCAACTGTTTCTTTTATCATACTACTCATCTCTTCAAATTTTTCCCGAACGCTCTTCGACTGAACTCCAATTCTGCTTTTCAACCAGGCAATATCAAGATTTATGGCAGTAAGTTTCTGACCAAGATCGTCATGAAGATTCAAAGCAATTTGATGTCTTTCGTTCTCCCTTACTTCCACCAGATGTTGATTCAGCCTCTCAAGCAATTTTTTTGACTTTCGAAGCTCCTCCTCCATAAGTTTCTGCTCAGTAATATCTATATGTTCGGCCTGAATGAATAGCAATTTTCCAGCATCATTCTTTACTCGTTTTGCCGAAACAAGGGCCCAGAATTTCTCGCCATTTCGTTTGTTTAATTCCAATTCGGTTGGAGGCATGTAGCCATTTTTATCGAGAATTTCAATTACCCTTTTTCTGTCATCAGGATTTGAAAAAAGTTTTGCACTGGAAGACATCTCCTTCATCATTGTGGAAGTATCGGGATAACCGTACAATTCAGCATAAGCTTTGTTTATTCTTATAAAAGTGCCACCGGGTCGTGTTTGGGATATCCCCATAATTGAATTATCGAATAGTCTCCGATATTCCGCTTCCGATGTTTTAATTCTATCTTCAGTGATTTTTCTTTCTGTAATATTGTCTGCGATTACCTGTATTCCATCAACCTTTCCATTCTGATCAAGAATACGGGTAATGGTCGACATATACCATCCGGGTTTGCCATCAAGATCGACATGATCCTCAACCTTCAATGGTTTTTCTGATGCTGCAGCAAGTATAAATCTATCGATATAAACCTGCCCGGTTTCTTTCCCAAATACTTCGGTTAAGTTCTTACCAATATAATCCCCGGTTTTTCCGCCAAGGTTATTAATGGCTTGCTGATTAAACATCAGAATCTTACCATCTATGCTATAATAACCAATCCCTAGTCCAGAGTTTTCCATAAGAAGCTGGTATCTTTCCCCAAATTCGAACAATTCTCTCTCCGATTTTTTACGTTCAGTCAGATTGCGGGCAGTTGTGTGCATGTATAATTTTCCTGAAATTGAAATGAGGCTGTTATTAAATTCTATATCAACTTTAACTCCGTCTCTTCGCAATATCTTTGCCTCGCTCAGAATTTTTTCCCCTTTAAAGATTTTTTTGTGATATTTTCTGTATGCCTCCAGATCCAGTTCATCATGAAGGTCAGGGATTCTCATTTTAAGAAGCTCTTCTTTAGAATATCCTGTCAGGTCACTTGCGGCATTGTTGACTGCTATTAAAACGGATTCCTCATCAGAAATAAAAATTGCATCCAAAGATCCTTCAAATATATTCTGGTGCCAGTCGTTGGCCTGTTTTTCAGATAACTCCGATTCCATAAAAGCCTGCTCATTCTTTTTACGCTCAGTTATATCCCTTGTAATCAGTGTCGTGAATTCCCTTCCATCAGAATTTGTGAAAACTGATGAAAATACTTCAGCAGGGAAAAACGTTCCATCTTTTTTAATTAATGTCAGCTCTCCATAAAAATTACCTGATTCTCGACGTTTCCTGACAGCCTCAGTCAAATTTGGATTTTGCTCGACTATTCCTTGTCTTCCAAGTCTGCAAATCTCTTTTTCACTCCTGCCTAGCATCTTACACGCTGCAGGATTTGCTCCATAGATCCGTCCATCCTGCGATCCAATCATCATTGCATCCAGACTGTTTTCGAAAAATATATTATTTATCTCAGGGAAATTTTTAATAGATTTTTTTCCTAAGGAGCTTTTCTTTTTTTGTTCCTTCATTTCCGATTCGGTTTTCAACCTGATTTTCTTTTTGGCTGAAGGATTCATAGCGGGTTATCTTAAAAATTACCTGATTATTCGCTGAAAACATGATCATATAAAGGTTAAAGCAAGTTAGGTCTTTTATCCGGAATAATAATTTCAATTTGAAGAAATATAGAATGTAAGTTAAACACTTACAAAACAATCATCATTTTCCCTACATCTGCATATGGGTAAAACTTGTATCTTACACAATTGAGATTCAGCCTCATAGGAAGATACCAAATAGATAGTATTTAAATAATAATAAAATGGGAAAAAAGGTAAAACAGGAAAAGTCATTACGCAAGCAGCCTGTTAACCAGATACTCAGGGAAAGTGAGAATCGCCATAGATCATACATTGAGCTGACCGGTCAGATAGCCTGGGTGACTAATCCAAATGGTGAAGTTGTTGAAGATATTCCCTATTTCAGGAAATTTACCGGACTGAATTATGATCAGGTAAAGGGTTCCGGATGGGCTTCTGCTCTGCACCCGGATGATATTGCAAAAACAATTGAGATATGGAATAATGCCGTGTCAACAAGATCATCCTACGAAACTGAATACAGGGTAAAAAGGCATGACGGGGTTTTTCGAGACTTACTTGCAAAAGGATCGCCGGTATTTGATAAAAATGGTGAAATCATGGAATGGATCGGTGTCTGCATTGATATAACCGAGCGCAAGAAGACTGAAGAAGTGATAAAAGATAATGAAAAACGATTCAGAGAGCTTATTGAATCTTTACCACAACTTTTCTGGACCTGCAGAGTCGATGGACCATGCGACTATTTAAGCAAACAGTGGGTTGATTACACCGGAGTACCTGAAGAAGAACAATTGGGTTATCGCTGGCTTGAACAACTTCACCCTGAAGACAGAGATAAAACTGTTGCTGAATGGATGGAAAAAGTCAAAACAGGAGAAAGTTTTGATATGGAATTCCGGATCAGGAGAAACGATGGTATCTATCATTGGTTTAAAACACGGGCAGTTCCAATGCGAGACTCTGATGGAAGTATTGTTAAATGGTTCGGTTCAAATACGGATTTTGAGGAAATAAAAAAAGCGGAAGAACAACTTAAAAATTTCAGTAAAGAATTAGAACAAAAAGTTGATGAAAGAACAAAAGAACTTCAGATAAGTACGAAAAAACTGGATGAAACCAGTTCAATAGCAAGAGTTGGAGGATGGGAACTCGACCTGAAGAAAAACGAAATGTATTGGTCCGATCTGGTTAAACAGATCCATGAAGTTGACCCTGATTACCATCCAACTCTCCGGGATGGGATAAATTTCTTTGTGCCTGAGGCCGTGCCAGTGATCTCTGAGGCTATGAAGAATACAATAAATGAAGGAGAACCATTCAATATAGAATTGCAATTGCTCACTGCCAGGAAAAACGTAAAATGGGTAAGGATTGTCGGAAAGGCATATCGGGAAAATGATGAGATTGTAAAGATCGGCGGAATGTTCCAGGACATTAACGAACGCAAATTGGCAGAAATAGAATCCCTCAGAAAATCTGAACAGCTCCAGATGTTATCAAACGAGCTGGAAAATATCATCGACAGCATTCCCGGGTTAGTTTTCTACAAGGATACGAACAACCGGTATATTCGGGTTAATAAATATATATGTGATGCACACAAAATGTCGAAAAAACAGCTGGAAGGTCTTAGTCTCAATGACTTGTACCCAAAAGAACAGGCACAAGCCTATTACGAAGACGACCTGCAAGTTATTCGGAGCCACCAGTCAAAGATAAACATTGACGAACCCTGGGGCGACAGATGGGTAAGTACATCTAAGATCCCATATCTGAACGAAACGGGTGAGGTCATTGGTGTTATAGGTGTTTCGATGGATGTCACTGAGCGAAGGCTGGCTGAAGAAGAATTAAAAAATCATCGTGACCATCTTGAGGAATTGGTTAATGAACGCACCAGTGAGCTCGACAATGCCATTATCGATCTAAAGAGGTCAAATCAGGAACTTGAACAATTCGCATATGTTGCATCTCATGATCTGCAGGAGCCTTTGCGCATGGTATCGAGTTATACGCAGTTACTTGAAAGAAGATATAAGGATTTGCTTGATCAGGATGCCAAGGATTTTATCTTCTTTGCTGTCGATGGTGCTAACAGAATGCAACATCTTATTAATGATTTGCTCGATTATTCAAGGGTTACTACAAGAGGAAAGCCGTTTGTGAAGGTTGATCTCTCAACTGTCCTTGGCCATGCAATAAACAATCTCCAGAAAAAGATCCAGGAAACCGGCGCACTGATTGTAAACGAAGATCTTCCGTTTGTTTATGGAGATGAGGTACAACTCGTAAGAGTTTTTCAGAATCTGCTGGACAATGCAATTAAATTCAGGGGAACTGTTCCGCCAAGAATAAGTATTTCCTCAAAAACTGTTGATGACAAAGTTCAGATCTCAATATCCGATAACGGTATCGGAATAGATAAAATTTATACAGACCGGGTATTTACCATATTCCAGAGGCTTCATAACAAAATCGAGTATCCAGGTACAGGAATCGGTCTGGCAATATGCAAGAGAACTATTGAGAGACATGGAGGGAAAATATGGTTCGAATCGGAACCGGGTAAAGGAACAACATTCATTTTTACATTAAACTTTAAATAATCTAAAATGGAAACAAATGAATCGTCATTACATCCCATCGAGATCCTTCTTGTTGAAGATAATCCCGGTGATTCCAGGCTTGCTAAAGAGGCGCTGAAAGAAAGTAAGTTGAAAAATAATCTTTATATAGCTGAAGATGGTGTCGAAGCTATGAACTTTCTTTATAAAACAGGCAAATACTCAAAAATGCCGCGTCCAGATCTTGTGATCCTCGACCTCAATCTTCCCAAAAAAGATGGCCGTGAGGTACTTGCCGAAATTAAAAATGATGATAACCTTAAACGGATCCCCGTGGTTATTCTGACCATATCAAAAGCGGAAGAGGACATCCTTAAAACCTATAACCTTCATGCAAACTGTTATGTGACAAAACCACTGGATCTTGATCAGTTTATGAAAGTTGTCAGATCTATTGAGGACTTCTGGCTCACTATTGTGAAACTGCCAAATGGTAAAAATGAATAAATTATGACTCCAGAATCATCAGGTACATATTTGTTTGATATTCTGCTTGTTGAAGACAATCCCGGTGATGCGAGGCTCGCCCGTGAAGCACTGACTGAAAACCATGTTAAACATAATCTGTATCATGTGGAAGATGGCTTGCAGGCGCTTGATTTTCTTCATAATAATGGCATATACCACTCCTCTCCCAGGCCTGATCTGATTCTTCTGGACCTCAATCTACCAAAAATCAACGGACACCAGGTCCTTTCAGAAATAAAATCTGATGAATCCCTGAAAAAAATCCCGGTTGTAATACTTTCAATATCCCGTTCAGAAAAAGACATTGAAAGATCTTATGAACTTAATGCAAATTGTTATGTAACAAAACCTCTCGATATTTATGAATTTATTGAAGTCTTTGGCACAATTCAGAATTTCTGGCTGAAAACAGTAAAATTACCGGCATAAATCATGGTAATCATGTATATTTTAGCTCATTAAGACATTTTATAAATATAAATTAATGAAGAATGATTTCAACTTATTACTGGTAGAAGATAACGAAGGAGACGAGCGGCTGATAAGGGAACTCCTGGGTGAACAGCATTTAATCAGATTTACTATCGGCCTGGCTTCAAGTCTTAAAGAATCAGAGAGTAAAATCCCTGAAAATAAATTTGATATTATACTTCTCGATCTTGGATTGCCTGACAGCAGCGGTCTTGAAACCCTTATTAAATTTAAAGCTCTTTTTCCTGATCTTGCTACTATAATAATACTCACTGGATTAAATGATACTGAGGTCGGTATAAAAGCAGTTAACAACGGGGCCCAGGATTACATAATAAAAGGGCAGGTGGACTCAGATAAACTTCTTAAATCTATTATTTATTCATATGAAAGAAGCCATCTGAATTTCGAATTAAAAACACAGATCGAGGCAAGAAAGCTTGCTGAAAAGGAAATTCGTAAACTAAATGATGATCTTGAAAGCAAAATACACGATAGGACAGCTCAACTTGAAACAGTGAACAGAGAACTGGAAGCCTTTTCTCACTCTGTATCACACGATCTTCGGGCACCACTGAGGCACATTTTAGGATTTTCAGAGATACTCAGGGAAGAATTTTACGATAAACTTCCTGAGAAAGCCAGAAGTTACCTCGACACTATTACCGATGCTGCAAAAAAGATGAACAGGTTGATCGACGATCTTCTTAACCTTTCCAGAACAAATCGTGTTGAATTAAAAAAATCGACCCTGAAGATGAACCAGGTTCTGGATGAGGCACTTTCTGAACTTAGTCCTCAGCTCGAAAATCGCAAAGTGGATTTTAAAATTTCTCCGATGCCTGAAGTTAGCGGCGATTATAATCTGTTACGTATGGTCTGGATTAATCTTCTTGACAATGCAATAAAATATACTCGAACAAGAGAAACAGCAGTCATCAGTATTGATTACAAGAAAGAAAAAAAAGAATTTATTTTCTGCATACGCGACAATGGTGTAGGTTTCGATATGAATTATGCCGACAAACTATTTGGAGTTTTCCAGCGATTGCACTCCGCTGACGAATTTGAGGGAAATGGCATCGGTCTGTCAAACGTCAGGAGAATAATTTCACGACATAACGGAAGAACCTGGGCTGAAGCGGAAGTTGATAAAGGCGCTGCCTTCTATTTTTCACTTCCGGAAGATACCGTGAATTTTTGGCATTGAGACTGAGAGGTCCATCAAATTTAAAATTGTACAATTATTATCTTTTACCGATTATTTGAAAAACAATTATTGGATTTCATTTTATTAAAATTTAAATTTACAAAAAGCACACAAAACGATTTAAAATACAAAACCATGAAAAAAGTTACCCTGGTAATCAGTGTTCTGGTTGCACTCTTTATCTTAAGTTCAACAATCTCCTTTTCTCAGGACTGGCCACAATGGCGCGGAATAAACCGCGACAGTAAAGTAACCGGATTTAAAGCGCCTGCTACCTGGCCCGCTGAACTTAAACAGCAATGGAAAGTCTCTGTCGGTTCCGGTGATGCCACACCTGTAATGGTTGGAAATAAAATATATCTGAATACAAGGCAGGGAGACCAGGAGGTGGTTCTTTGCCTTGATGCTTCAACCGGTAAAGAACTATGGAAAACCCCTTATCCGGCAATTGCTGTTACCGGGCCATCAGCATCACAGCATCCCGGGCCAAGAGGGACACCCTCAGTTTCAAACGGGAAAATTGTGACATTCGGAGCTTCGGGCATACTATCATGCCTTGATGCTGAAACAGGAAAACTATTGTGGAGGAAAGACAATCCGGCAAATGCTTTTCCAGCTTTCTTTACCGGAGCATCTCCTCTTATCGCCGATGGCATGTGTATAATTCATATCGGTAAAAAAGATGATGGCCAGGTGGTTGCCTGTGATCTGAATACAGGCGCTGAAAAATGGAAATGGTCAGGTGAGGGACCTTCATACTCTTCTCCATCGGTTATGAATATAGACGGGAAAAAACTCCTGATTGTGATCACTGAAAAAAATATTATGGCACTCGGCCTTGCTGATGGTAAAATGCTCTGGCAGATTGCTGAAACTGATCAACAACGTTACTATAACTGTGTCAGCCCTTACATAGACGGACAAACAATATATCTGACAGGCCAGGGCACAGGGATGAAAGCAATTAAAGTTGAGAAATCCGGTAATGAATATACAGCGAAAGAAATCTGGAGCAACACTGAAGTAGGAGCAAAATGGAACACTCCGATCCTTAAAGACGGATTCCTTTATGGCTTTACCGATCAGAAAAGAATTTATTGCATAAATGCAGCCACCGGACAAACAGCATGGATTGACAATGCAGTTACCAGTGATTTCTCAACGATTGTCGACTGCGGTTCTGTAATTATCGGTTTAACAAGCACCGATAACCTTATAGTTCTCAAGCCCGATGGAAAAGCGTATTCGGAAGTGGTAAAATATAAAGTATCCGACACACCAATCTATGCCTACCCGGTAATATCCGGCAACAGCATATACGTTAAGGATGCGGAAACGCTGATAAGATTTAGTTTTTAAGGCCTCTCCCCAGAGAGGTTGAGGTAAACATTAGAAGGAGCGGGGGACTGAAGCAGGTGTGGCCTTCTATCTCTCACTCTTCATAAACTGCCCCTTTGAGTTGGTCAGAAGATTCTTGGTAAGATAAGATACTCCGGAACCTATTGCTGCAATGACCACCGGCTTTATTGTTATGCAGTTTATTACACCTCTATTGGCAATTAGCTGATAAAATCCAGTTATAAAAGTGCAAAATATGACTACTATCAAACCTTTGACAAAATCGTGGGTATTAAGTCTCAGAAATTTAGACCTCATGGCTTTAATTTTTTAGACAGACATCATTTTATACCAAATTTACATTTTAATATTATAACCATCAAACAATAGGAATTATTTTTAAGGTGCTGGGTGCTTGGTGCTTGGTTATGAATAATCGGATCATGCTAAGAAATTACCCAGGACCCAGTACCGAGTACCGGGCACCGAGTATCTACCACACCTTTTCCATCAGCAGGATATTCCTCAGCTCATTAGGAGTTATGTTTTCCCTTATCTCACCCCTATCTGCGACAGAAATATAACCAGATTCTTCCGATATTACAACTATAAGAGCATCTGAGTGTTCCGACATACCGATTGCTGCCCGGTGGCGCATACCGTACCGTGGAGGCAATGTGACCTGATCGGTGCTCGGCAGCGGACATCGTGCAGCAAGTATCAATCCACCTTCAATAAGAACGGCTCCATCATGCAAAGGAGTGTTTTTAAAAAAAATTGTTTCCAGTAACTCTGCGCTGATCTGAGCTTTAAGTATTTCACCACCTTCAGAGAAGAGATCAAGACTGCTCTTCCTGCCAATAACTATAAGAGCTCCAGTTTTTTTCGAGGAGAGTCTCTCACTTGCTTTAACAATTTCTTCAACTTCCCTGGGGCTTCCCGACTCATCTTTAACCAGGGAGAAAATCCTGCTTAATGAAAACCTGCTTCTTGTAATATACTTGTTTCCCAGAACAAGTAAAAACCTCCTGACCTCCTGTTGAAAAACAATAATAAGAGCTATGACACCTACCCCTATCACCTGACCAAGCAATGCACTTATTAATTCCATATTAAGCGCTTTCACGATAAGCCAGAAGATATAAATAAAAAATATTCCTAGAAATATGCTCAAAGCTGCAGTTCCCCTTATGAGCCTGTATAACTGGAATAATACAGTTGCTACAAGAACTATATCGATTATATCAAGTATGGTTATGTGAAATGGCATTTGGTTGGTTATTGGTTACAGGTTACTGGTTACTGGTTACTGGTTACTGGTTACTGGTTACTGGTTACTGGTTACTGGTTACTGGTTACTGGTTACTGGTTACTGGTTGTTGGTTTGTCAGTTGTCTTGGGTTTTCCATCTCTCATTTAAATCAGAACTTTATTACTTGCATTGTCAATTGCGAGCCCGACGCAGAAGGGCGCGGCAATCTTTATGGTAAAGGGAATTTCTCAAAGTCACTTTTGTCTTTTTACTTTTATCTTTTATCTTAATTTGCTGATTAACCGTACTGTCTGCACTGCTTCCCTGACATCGTGAACCCGCAGAATATCAGCCCCGTGAAGGAGTGCTATTGCATTCAGTGCAGTAGTTCCGTTAAGAGCATCATCTGCAGAAATATCAAGTGTTTTCCAGATCATCGATTTTCGCGAGATCCCGACAAGAACCGGCAGGCCGGCAATTGAAAAATCGCCCAATCGCCTGAGCAATTCAAAATTATGATCTATTGTTTTTCCAAATCCGAATCCGGGATCGATAATAATATCCTTCACTCCTGCTGATTTTAATTTGAAAATCCTTTCTCCGAACCATTTCAGGATATCTGCAACAATATCATCATAAGAAGGATGATGCTGCATCGTCCGCGGAGTCCCTTTCATGTGCATAATAATATAAGGCACATTCAGCTTCGAAACAACTGAAAACATATTATTGTCGCCATCGCCACCCGAGATATCATTAATCATGTTGGCTCCGAATTCAATAATTGCCTCACTTGCGATATCAGCCCTGAAAGTATCGACTGATATAATTGCATCTGGAAGATTTTTGCGTACAAGCTTTATGGCTTTCAAAACCCTGTCTCCCTCCTCTTTAACTGAAATATCTTCTGCCCCCGGACGAGATGAGTATCCTCCAATATCAAGTATGTCCGCGCCATCTTCAAGCATTTGAGTCGCAGCTTTAAGTATCTCTTTGTCTGTTCGGTAACGGCTTCCCTTAAAGAAAGAGTCGGGGGTTATATTTAATATTCCCATTACCCTGGGAATATTCAGATCAAGCAGTTTTCCTCCAGTATTAATATATCGTGGTTTTTCGAGAAGCATGTTATTAAGAATAGACGAAATTAACGATTATTTAGAATAATCTGAATTAATTTATTTTTGAGCAGATTTTAAATCATTATCTGTCACTGTACTTAAGGGTATTATCGTCAGCTTTTTCTTTATCCTTCACTGCCCTTCACTTAAACATTAAGTGAAATGTGAAGTCACAGACATATAATTAGTTACACCCATTACCTTAGACGGAAGGGAAGGGGTCAGGTGACGGGTTCATAAAAACTAATAAAGGAGATATGGTAGTATCGCCACATTAAAGTTCGGATTCATTTTCATCTTTGCCTCACGGTTATTACATTTGTACCAGATGAATTCAACTAAAAGGATGAAACTTTTTGTTATCGAAGGCGTTGACGGAGCCGGCAAATCCACCCAGACCAGGTTATTGAGAGATTATTTATCGCGAATAGGCTACAATTGTGAATACATGCATTTTCCAAGGACTGATGCTCCCTACTTCGGTGAACTTATTACAAGGTTCCTGAGAGGTGAATTCGGTTCTCTTAACGATGTCGATCCATACCTGGTGTCTATGCTTTATGCGGGTGACAGAAAAGATGCTTCAACCATAATAAGCAATTGGCTATCAGAGGGGAAAATCGTACTTCTCGACAGGTATACTTATTCAAATATAGCCTATCAATGCGCCAAATTAAGAGATGGTTCAAGCAGGGAGAAGCTCATGCACTGGATATTAGCTCTCGAGTTTGACCATTTCGCAATTCCGAAACCCGATCTTAACATTTTTCTCGATGTCCCCTTTCTTTTTACAGAAAATAATTTAACAAAAGCCAGGACCGGGGATGACAGAGATTATCTGAATGGCACCAGGGATATACATGAAGACAGCTTGGCATTTCAGAAAAAAGTAAGGGATGTTTACATGAGAGTTTCAGAATTGGATGAGCGTCTTGTGGTTGCCAACTGCAGTGATGGGAATGGAACAATGCTTCCTCCCGCTGCAATTTTCAACCTTATAATTAAGATCATCAATGAAAGAAAGCTGATCTGAGATGAAGATATTAAGGACTGCAACCAGTGTAATTACTGGCCTTGTTTTTGTTTTTTCAGGGGTAGTAAAAGCTATTGACCCACTTGGTTTTGCATACAAAATTCATGATTATTTTCATGCATTTAACCTCGGATTTCTTAACTCCCTGAGCCTGGGGCTGGCGATTTTTATGTGTACTGCAGAATTCTTTTCAGGCTTTTCTCTGCTTACAGGCTTAAGGAAGAAAACAGGTATCGTCGGAGTCACAATTCTTCTCGCCGTCTTTACTCCTCTCACCTTTGTCCTGGCACTCACAAACCCTGTATCAGATTGCGGATGCTTTGGCGATGCTATCCATCTTACAAACTGGCAGACATTCGGGAAGAACATATTTTTAGTTCTCTTATTGATTTTCATCTTATCCGGCAGAGATCAAATAAGTAGTCTCTTCAATAAAACTACAGAATGGATCATAATCGCCATTGCAATAGTTCTGTTCGTAGCATTTTCACTCGTAAACCTGAGATATTTGCCGGTTATCGATTTTCTACCATACAAAACTGGAGTCAAAATTGCTGAAAAAATGGTTATCCCGGAGGGTGTTCCGGCTGATGAGTACCGGACAACTTTTATATATGAAAAAAACGGCGTCAATAAAGAATTCAATCTCAACAACTATCCGGCCAACGATTCGACCTGGAAATTTGTTGATCAGAAATCGGTTCTTGTAAAAAGAGGATATAAGCCCCCTATCCACGATTTTGCAATTACTTTACCTGGTGGGCAGGATCTTACTCAGGAAATTTTAAAATACAATGGTTACACTGTTTTAATGATCTCCAAAAAACTGGGTGAAGCCGGAAAAAAACAATTGTCTGATGGATTTCATCTGGGCAATTATTGCAGGAAAATTGGAATCAACTTTTTTATCGTTACCTCTTCGGGAACAGAGGAAGTAAAAAGCTATGAGAACGGTCTGACATTCTGTACTGCCGATGAGACAACATTAAAAACTATGATAAGAGCAAATCCGGGATACATTCTGCTTAAAGACGGTGCCATCTTTGGAAAATGGTCATGGGCAAATGTTCCGGAGGAGGAATGGTTCGGAAGACAGAATAAGCTTTCCGGGGATGAGCGGTAAAATAAATTAGGTATTGTTTGAATTCGATTGTGAACCTTAGTATTTACCTTTGTATACCTTTGAGATAAAACCAAATTCATTTAAACACAAAGGGAATTATTATTAAGAAGTAACTGACAAGACGATACCTGAAAATATTGTAAGGAATATCCAATTAAAAAGAAAAAGACAGATAAAAACTTTGACACATTTTAAATTTTGATTTATATGAGAAAAAAGATTGTTGCAGGTAACTGGAAAATGAATATGGATCTTGCAGAAGGAATGAAGTTCGCGGGTTCTATTGAGAAGTATTTTAAGGAAACACCTTCGGAAAAAGCGCTTGTAATCCTTTGCCCTCCTTTTATACATCTGGCTGGCGTTGCTGAAATCCTTAAACACGGGAAAGTTGCTCTTGGAGCACAAAACTGTGCTTCGGAGTCCTCCGGAGCATTTACCGGTGAGGTTTCTGCCTGGATGATTAAAAGTACCGGAGCTCAATATGTCATAATAGGGCATTCAGAAAGACGAACCTATTATCATGAAGATGATAAACTTCTGAATAAGAAGACATTACTTGCACTTAACAGCGGATTAAAGGTAATTTTCTGCTGCGGTGAAATATTGAAAGAAAGGGAAGCAGCACAACATTTCCTTATTGTCAGAAGACAACTCGAAGAAGGACTATTCAACCTTACCACGGAACAGATAGATATGATAGTTATTGCTTACGAACCTGTATGGGCAATAGGTACAGGGTTGACTGCAACACCTGACCAGGCTCAGGAGATGCATAAATATATCCGCGATCTGGTTAAAGAGAAATATGGCAATGATTGTGCTAAGAAGTTGCCTATTCTTTATGGGGGAAGTTGTAAGCCATCGAACGCAAAAGAAATTTTCTCTAAACCGGATGTGGATGGCGGCCTCATAGGAGGAGCTGCACTTAAAAAAGAGGATTTCACGGCAATAGTGGAAGCAATTTAACCCCCCTTGCCCCCCAATTGGGGGGTAAAGAATAATTAAAATAAATTAGCCCCCATTTGGAGGGTTTAGAATCATTAAAAAGCATATAGCCCCCCATTTGGGGGTTGGGGGTAAAGAGTTGTGGTGTAAAAAACATAAAGATTAGATCTATGTCTAAAAAGCTGGTAATACTGATTCAATTATTTCTGTTTGCATATACCGGGATACTGCATTCCCAGGCTAAATCGGCATTCTCGGGAGATCGTTCAAAATTCAGAACGGAACTGACTGCTTTTATGGGACCAAATCTTAATTCCGATCAAACAACAAACCTTAATTCATTTCTTTCCAGGTGGGACAGCGCTGCTTTTAGTACTCAGATAATGGATAAGATAATAAATATTGCCGGACAGCTCTCATCACGACAAATGAGAACTGTTCCGCACTTTAATGATTTTCTGGTGACTCTCAATTATGTTATCACGTACAAACGCGACAACGATTTTATTTCAAACTGGCTCAAAGGACTAAACGAAATAGCATCCTCTCAGACGTTTACAAATGACAATATCGATAAATATTTGAGGAACAGCGGTCTGCTGGTCAAAGAGAATGTGCTTTCAGAATCGGGAAATGTTAAATGGAAAGTAAAGAAAAATTCTCTTAAATTTTTATTTGATACCACTGTTTATGTCCCCATATCAAATGCTACATTGACCTGCTATGCTCAAAAAGACAGTACAGAACTTTACAATGCGACTGGAAATTATTATCCTGAGTTACAGCAATTCAGAGGCACCAAAGGTGTTGTTACCTGGGAAAAAGCCGGATTTTCCGGCAAAGAAGTATTTGCTGAACTGTCAGATTATTCAATTAACATGTTAAAAAGCAGTTTTACAGTCGATTCTGCGAGACTGACACATACCACCTATTTTAAAGAACCAGTTGCAGGATTACTTAGTGATCAGGCAATAAGTTTTACCGATAAGAATAAAGCTGACTTTCCCCGTTTCGAAACTTATGTCAAAGAATTTAAAATCAAAGATATTTACAAGGGCGTTAATTATGAAGGAGGATTAAAATTTGAAGGAGCCTTTATTAAGGGAACGGGGAAAAATGCAGTCCCGGCTAAAATCACTCTTCTCAGAAATGACACTCTTTATCTCAGGATCCGTTCAAAAGAGTTTCTCTTCTCCAAAAGCGGTTTAACAAGCCAGGAAACTGCTATATCTCTATATCTTGGTAAAGATTCGATCTACCATTCAAACCTGGGCTTTTCATACTTTACGGCAACACGGCAGGTAAATCTCTTCCGTACCAGCAATCCTGTCTCAAAAAGTCCGTATTTCGATTCCTATCACAGCCTTGACATGTATTTTGAATATTTGTCGTGGAACATGAATGAATCGAAAATAATTATGTCTCACGCCAGGGGAGCTTCACTTGGAAAGGCCCAATTTGAATCAGCTTCCTTCTTCAATTCTGACTATTTCTTACAACTAATGGGGCTTGATAATTACCATCCCCTGAACCGTCTGACAAAATTCGCGGAATGGTTCTATTCAGAAACTTTCCCGGTGGAGGAATTTGCCAAATGGCTCGATAAACCGATAGAGGCTGTTACAGGATTGTGTATTGATATGGCCAGCAAGGGCTTTATATACTACGACAGGACAAATAATGAGATCACTATTAAGAAGAAAACAAAAGACTTCCTCGATTCTTATGCAAAAAAGAAGGATTATGATATCATTAATATCCTCAGTGAGACGAAATCACCCGTTGATAATGCCATCCTTGACCTGAAAAAATACGGGCTGACAGTTTTTGGAGTTACAGGTGTTCTTCTGAGTGATTCCCGTAAGATCGCATTTTATCCTTATAATAGACAACTTACAATCGGGAAGAACAGAGATATTAGTTTTGACGGAGTGGTTGAGGCGGGTTTGTTTACCGTTTTCGGCCACAAATTCTCCTTTAGCTATGACACTTTTAAAATCAGGCTGCAAAAAATAGATTCAATAAAGATATCCGTCGAAAGTGATAAGAAGGATAAGCTTGGCAACCCTATTGTACAGAATGTAGAAAATCTGATCCAGCTGGGAACCGGACAACTTTATATCGATAAGCCGGATAACAAATCGGGATTAAAAGACCTGAAGCAATATCCTATTATCATTGCTACTACCTATTCTTATATTTTCTATGATAAAATTCCTGGCCTCGAAGGAGTTTATAAACAAAAGGATTTCTATTTCAAGATAGATCCTTTCACTTATGAAAACATTGATCACTACACCAACCAGGATATGAATCTGTCAGGAGAATTTGTAGGAGGCAATATTCTCGAACCAATGAAGCAATATCTTGTTATACAGGAAAATAACTCATTAGGTTTTAATATGACTGTTCCAACAGAAGGAGTTAAAGTCTATGATGGTAGGGGTACATTATATAATTCTCTGAATATGAGCAACAAGGGCCTGATAGGAAGCGGTTCTGTTAAGCATCTTACATCAACAACTTTATCAGATGAATTCAGGTTATTCCCCGATTCAATGATAACGCAAGCCACCACCTTTAATACTGTGAAAGATTCAACCGGTATATTCCCTATTCTTAAGAGCCAGGATGTTGCAATAAAATGGTTTACTAAAAAAGATGAATGGGTTGCGAGAAATGCTGCCGGCAAAGCATTTAATATGTTTGAAAACGGAACCACACTCGATGGCAGTCTAAGTCTGTTTCCTGGAAAACTTAAGGGGAAAGGGATTATTAATCTGACTGATTCCAGGATAACTTCAAATCTATTCAGCTTTTCTTCAAACGCCATTAAAGCCGATACAGCTGATTATACGCTGAAATCTCTCTCCACCGACGGATACTCATTCATTGCTGAAAATGCCAATACGGAAATCAATTTTGGTCTGAAAATGGCACATTTCAGACTTAACACTGATTCGTCGGTTGTTAAGTTTCCTGAAATTCAATACATCTGTACAATGACTGATTTTGCATACAATATGGATAACCGCGTGCTTAGTATGGAACAAAAGGGAAAGTCGAATACATCCTTATTGGCTACAGACAAGCTTCTCAAGCTTGACTTCGCCAGACTCGACAAGCCGACTTTCTTTGCAACAAATAATAAATCTGATACAGTCGCTTTCTCATCATGGAAAGGAAGTTATCATCTCGATCAGGAATATATTGAAGCGGAAAATATAAATTACATTCATATTGCAGACGCACTTATCCAGCCTGATAAAGGGAAAATAATCATTAACAGGAGAGCAAAGATAGAACAGCTCAATAATGCTATAATTGCCGTGAATCACGTGCATATATTACATTCGGCCAAAATTGATATTGAATCAACCAAAAGATATTCCGGAAGTGCAACTTATGACTATATTGGTGAAGATAATGATATCCAGCACATTAATTTCCCAGTGCTGGAAGTCGACACGTCAACAACATATGCCAGGGGTTATATCCCCGCTTCTCAGAAATTTCTTTTGAATCCTGCATTTTCTTTCATTGGTGACGTTGCTCTTTCAGCCAGGGCTGAAAATCTGTTGTTTACAGGAGCTGCCGGTGTATTGCACAACTGCAAGACTCTAGAAAGTTATTCCATTAAATTCAAATCACCGATCGATCCAAAAAATGTTATGATCCCTGTCAGTGACAAACCAAGGGACATAAATGATAATCTGGTATTTTCAGGCTCTTTCCTGAATACTGATTCAATTCATATATATCCGGCTTTTCTTTCGGCTCAAAAATCATGGACCGATATTGCCCTTGTTAATTCCAGCGGCTGGCTTTACTGGGAAAAAGCTAAAGGAAGATATTTAATCACTTCCAAAGAAAAACTCATAGACCATTCACTTCCGGGAAATATGATCGCATTTGACAAAAACTTCTGCGTATTGTCGGGTGAAGGTAATATTGATTTCGGTGCAAAACTTGATCTTGTGAAGTTAACCGGAGCAGGAAAAGTAATTCATGATATTGATTCAGGTAAAGTGAATATTGAAGCCATCCTGGGTCTTAATTTCCATTTTTCAGATGAAGCGCTCAGAGTTATGGCCGATGAGTTCAGATTTATGCCTTCCCTCAAGCCGGTTAATCTGAATACCGATCTGAATAACAAAGGCATGAAGGATCTTATGGGAGTAAATGCTGCTTCTAAACTTAAAGAGGAAATGGACCTGTTCGGCACTTCAAAAAACATGCCGAAAGAATTTACCTATAAACTCCTGCTTAACGAGGTAAAACTATTCTGGAATGAACCGACATCCTCATTCAGGTCGAGTGGGAAAATCGGGATAGGGTTTATTGGTCCACAACCGATAAATGTTTATGTTGACGGATTTGTGGAGATCCAGCGAAGAAGATCAGGAGATATGATCGATATTTACCTTAAGGCGGATGCATCAACCTGGTACTACTTCTCCTATTTCAAAGGGGTAATGATGACACAATCGGGAAACAACAATTACAATACAATTATTGCCAAAGCAAAAATCAATGACCGGAAAGATCCGGAATCTTCAACAAAGGTTTCTTATACATATATGATGGCTGTTGAGGACCGGCTTGGTAAATTTCTTCAGAGAATGTCGGAAAACAAGGCCGAAGATAATCAGTGAAATGAAAACGATCCTATAGCGTAACTTTCCCCCTTTCTCCCAGTTCGATCATTTCAAGATCGTGAATACTTTTCCCGTCAATCTGAAACCTGACAGCTGTCATATATTTATGAAAGCCGTTGTACCCGGCTGCCCCTGGATTCACATATAAAAATCCGGCTTTTTTGTCATACATGACTTTAGCTATATGAGAATGTCCACAGATGAACAGATCGGGATGAATATCCTTTATGGAAGTTAAAACTCTGCGGTCATAATGTCCGGGGGTTCCTCCTACATGAGTGATCCAAACCCTGATTTCTTCAACTGTAAATATCAGATTCTCCTTATAAACTGATCTGACAAGGCTGTTATCGACATTCCCATAAACGGCTTTAAAAGGTCTGAAACCTGCAAGTGTATCAGCTGTTTCGATATTCCCGATATCTCCGGCATGCCATATTTCATCGCAACCGGCAAAATGCTCAAAAAGCCGCGGATGAATCCACCCATGCGTATCAGAGAGAAGACCTATTTTCATATCCAAATACTATCTTATTACTTTGTGCGACTTTGTGTTGTACTTCGTGGTCTTTGTGGTAAAAAATTAACCTCAAAGGAACGCAAAGGTTTTCACTAAGGCACAGAAAGGTTAAATCAAATTGTCTATTTTTGTACAAAATCATATACATGCAGATATTTTACGCGCCTGATATAAATGGCATTTCTTATACTCTGGACGAAAAAGAGTCAAAGCATTTGATCAGGGTTCTGAGGATGGTAAAAGGATCATGTGTAAAGTTAATTGATGGCAAAGGGAATCTTTTCGAAGGATTTATTTCGGAACCAGATCAAAATAAGTGCATTATTGAAATAACAAGGGAAATAAAGGATTTTGAAAAAAGAAATTACAGACTTCATATTGCTATCTCACCGTTAAAGAATCCGGAACGATTTGAATGGTTCGTTGAAAAGAGTGTAGAAATTGGAATAGATGAAATCACTCCCCTGATATGCAAAAACACTGAAAAACCGGGAATTAAGAGCGAAAGAGTAAATAATATTATAATCTCAGCAATGAAGCAATCGCTCAAAGCAAAAAAAACTCTTCTGAATGAAACAAGCAGTTTTAAAGATTTTATAAATAAGAACCTCGAAGGAACCAAAATGATCGCCCATTGTGATGACTTTAACTTTCGAAAAAAAATTTCCGATATATATTCAAAAAAAACTGATTCAATTATTCTTATCGGTCCGGAAGGCGATTTCAGCAGGGAGGAAATTGATACTGCAGTCAAAAAAGGTTTTTTGCCTGTTCATCTTGGCACAAGCCGCCTTAGAACAGAAACGGCAGGTATTGCTGCCTGCCATTCCATTTACTTTATCAATCAGTGATTGTAAGGTTTATCTGGCCTTAAAATTTATTACATCTGCAATTTTTTGCTTTGAAACTTTATACAGTTCAGTGAATCGGCAATTCTGGCATGAAACGAAAGTGAATCTCCTGTTATGGAATTCGAACATCCTTGTCCATATGCTTCCGATTGTCCACATTTCACCAATTTCATACTCCTTATTGCCACATTTTGGGCAAGTGTATCTTAATACCTGATTCTCGTTCATAATTCCTTATTTTTAGTTTTGTCAGAATTTGTTTTCCATCTGCCTGATTTCCGGAGCGCCTGATCTATAATATATTCAATCTGACCATTAGTGCTGCGAAATTCATCGGCGGCCCATTTCTCGAGAGCTTTCAGCTTCTCGGGATCGATCCTAAGAACAAATGGCTTTTTCTCACTCATATTATGAATGCAAAGTTCCGGTGTTTACAATGGGTGTTACATCTTTGTCTCCACATAGAACTACCATAAGGTTACTTACCATAGCAGCCTTTTTCTCTTCATCGAGATCCACAATCTTTTTGATTGAGAGCTGCTCAAGCGCCATTTCAACCATTGATACTGCACCTTCTACAATTTTAAAACGGGCTGAGACGACTGCTGAAGCCTGTTGCCGGCGTAGCATTGCATTTGCAATCTCTTCAGCATATGCGATATAGTTGATCCTGGCTTCAATAACCTCAATACCACATATTTGCAACCTTTCCCTTATCTCTTTCTCAAGCTCACTGTTTACCTCTTCTCCACCACTTCTGAGAGCGATAACTGCCTCGTGGTCCTCAAAATCATCATAAGGGTATAATCCTGCTAGCTTGCGAAGAGCAGCATCACTCTGAACTAAAACAAAATGCTGATAATCATCCACCTCAAAAACTGCTTTATACGTCTCAGAAACTCTCCACACCAGTACAAGTCCTATTTTGATAGGGTTACCGATTTTGTCATTAACTTTTATAGGGTCACTGTTAAAATTCCTGGCACGTAGAGAAATTACCCTTTTAGTATAAAAGGGATTTACCCAGAAAAATCCATTATCTCTGATTGTCCCCCTGTATGCACCAAATAAAACCATTACACATGATCCGTTTGGATTTACCACTGTGAAACCAATTACTGTAAATATAAACAGCAATGTAAGAAATAGTCCGGGCCAGATTAATTCATAAGCGAATCCGGCAATTGCGCCGCCTAAGAATAGTATTGCTATCAGAACGGCTAAGTAACCCGAGATGGGTTTTACAATAAATTCTTTTTTCATGTAATATGATATTATATTAATATCACAAAGATATTACTTTAATTTTTAATATGCAAAAAAAACACAGGAAATATTCCTGTGTTTTATACGAATTTTTAAACTACTTTCCTGATTCGTTTTATCAGGCTCGTTGTCAACCTTCTCTCCGGAACAATTTTTATGAATCGGAGAACGGTAATCACATCATTGAATTCAGTGTTTAATCCCATTGCATCTTCTAAAAGATCAATGTCTTTAACTTTGATATCCCTGAATGTGATAAAAGGAGTAGAAATTAATCCCATAGGCTTCATGTTTTCATTTTATTTAAAAACGCCCCGGAATATATATTATTGTTTTTCTATTAATTTTAATTTCAATCCCTTTATTTCTTTTATCTGACTGGGTTAATTGTCGTTGCACAGTTGTACATTGAACAGTTGCACCTCTATGCCATTGGTTCCTTCATTAGCTCAGAGTCAGGCTGATATTTTTTTCAACCATTATTCTCCTCATGTTAATGAGAGCATATCGCATACGGCCGAGAGCCGTGTTTATGCTTACATCGGTAATATCAGCGATTTCCTTGAAGCTTAAGCCCGCATAATGTCTGAGGATTACCACTTCCCTCTGGTCATCAGGCAGATGGCTTATCATATTCCTGACATCTTTCTGAATCTGGCGTTTTATCATATCATCCTCAACATTGTCCTCAGCAAATGATTTTGAATTAAAGATATCAGATTCGTAGTTGTCGTTCGAAATGGTATTCATTTGCTTGATTCTGCGAAAATGGTCAATTATGAGATTATGAGCAATTCGCATCACCCAGGAAATAAACTTGCCATTATCGGAATATTTACCAGCTTTAACTGATTGAATCACTTTAAGAAATGTATCCTGAAAGATATCTTCGGCAAGTGCCTGATCGCGTATATAAAGGCTTATATAGGCGAAAACTTTATTTTTATGGCGATGGATTAGCGTTTCAAAACATAACTGCTCACCTTTTATAAACCGAAGAATCAGTTCATAATCAGAAATCGTTTTATTCATAACTCTCTCTTTTAAGTTAACTAGAGTAGAGATATTCTATAGGCAGTCTGTTTTTAATTAGTATCTATTCGAAATACAAAGAAAGCAATTTTTTTGATTTGAAAGCATTACTTTTGGCTTTAACAGAAAATTAACACAAATCCCAGACTATAAGCTATGGATGGTTGCATTGAAATTAAGGGGGCAAGGGTACATAATCTGAAAAATATCAGTCTAATAATTCGACGGAATAAACTTGTTGTTATAACCGGTGTTTCAGGTTCTGGCAAGTCATCTCTGGCCTTTGATACCATATATGCCGAGGGGCAGAGAAGATATGTTGAGAGTCTTTCCTCATATGCTCGTCAGTTCCTTGGACGAATGAATAAGCCGGAGGTTGATTTTATAAGCGGTATTCCTCCAGCTATAGCAATTGAACAGAAAGTAAATTCGCGAAATCCGCGTTCAACTGTCGGAACATCCACAGAAATATATGATTATCTGAGACTTTTGTTTGCAAGGATCGGAAGAACCTATTCCCCGGTATCGGGTAAAGAAGTCAAGAAGCATAGTGTTGATGATATAGTTGATTTTCTTTCTTCTCTGACTGAGGGGACGAATGTAATTATTACTTCAGCAGCAGTGATACCTGAAAACATAAATGTATCAGAATATTTCTCATTTCTTGAAAAACAAGGCTTTAACCGAATAGAGTCCAAAGGTGAACTTATAAAGATTGACGAGTTAACTTCCACAGATGACTTTAAATCAGGGCAAGAGATAAACATCGTAATCGACCGGCTGGTTATAAATCATGCAGCCGACAGTTTCAGCCGGGCTGCTGATTCGGCTCAAACAGCGTTCCAGATTGGAAAAGGATATTGCCAGGTAGTCATTCCCGGCGAAAAAAGTGTAAAAAGGGAAAGCTTCTCAAATAAATTTGAAGAGGATGGAATCCTTTTCGAAGAGCCCACCGAATATTTATTCAGTTTCAATAATCCGCTAGGCGCTTGCCCGGTTTGTGAGGGATACAGCAAAATTATAGGTATAGATGAAAATCTTGTTATTCCCAACCGGAACCTCTCGGTTTATGAAGACGCAATTGTTTGCTGGAAAGGCGAAACAATGAAAAAGTGGAAAGAGAGACTTGTTACCAGTGCCGGATTATTTGATTTCCCGATACACAAACCATATTATCAGCTGACTGATGAGCAAAAGGAGCTTTTGTGGAAAGGAAATAAATATTTTTATGGTATTGACAGATTCTTTCAGCATCTGGAAGAGAAAAAATTTAAAATACAGTACAGGGTACTGCTAAGCCGTTATCGTGGTAAAACTGTGTGCCCCGAATGCAAGGGATCTAGATTGCGGAAAGAAGCCGGATATGTAAAGGTTGGCGGAAAAACTATACAGGAGCTGGTTTCTATCCCTGTAGGGAAATTGTATGAAGTATTTTCTTCTTTGGATCTCAATGAAGCAGACACCAAAATTTCTGAACGGCTTATCAAAGAAATAACTATTCGTCTGAAATTCCTGATTGAAGTCGGACTGCCATATCTTACTCTCGACAGGCTTTCTTCGTCGCTGTCAGGAGGGGAATCACAGAGAATAAACCTCTCTACTTCATTGGGAAGCAATCTGGTAGGTTCGATGTACATCCTCGACGAACCCAGCATCGGGCTTCACCCACGAGATACAAATCTTCTGATCGGGGTATTGAAAGAGCTTCGTAACCTTGGAAATTCTGTTCTGGTTGTGGAACACGAGGAAGAGATAATCAGGGCTGCCGATGAAATAATTGATCTGGGGCCGGAAGCCGGAAGACTTGGCGGAGAACTGGTTTACCAGGGAGGTCTCGACCTTACGACAGCGAATAAATCCCTGACTGCAAGCTATCTCAGCGGAAGGCTTGTTGTGCCTGTTCCAAAATCCAGGAGGAAATGGAACAGCTATATTGAAATCAGGGGAGCAAGGGAAAACAACCTGAAAGGAATTGATGTAAAGTTTCCTCTTCATACAATCACTGCTGTTACAGGAGTGAGCGGGTCAGGAAAATCAAGCCTGGTATCAGATATATTATTTAAGGTATTGTCGGACAGGATTAATGGAACAAATTTGAAACCCGGCCAATTCGGAGATATCACAGGCGACACGTCAGTATTAACAGGCATTGAGCTTATTGATCAGAATCCAATCGGAAGATCTAGCAGGTCGAACCCGGTTACCTATCTTAAAGCATATGATGAAATCCGAAAGCTTTATTCTGAGCTGCAGGCTTCTGTTCAGAACAATTTTAAAGCGTCGCATTTTTCATTTAATATTGAAGGAGGAAGGTGTGAAGAGTGCCAGGGCGAAGGGGTAATAAGGGTTGAGATGCAGTTTATGGCCGATGTGGAACTGACATGCGAAAGCTGCAAAGGAATGAGGTTCAGGAGAGATATACTCGAAGTGAGATATTATGGGAAAAACATTTACGATATGCTCGAGCTGACAATTGACGAAGCGCTTGATTTTTTTAATGCTCATCCCGGGAAAAATGAAAAGAGAATAATTGAGAAGCTGAAACCACTTTCAGATGTAGGACTTGGTTATATCAAAATGGGACAGTCGTCGAGTACTCTTTCAGGCGGCGAAAGCCAGAGAGTAAAACTGGCATATTTTCTTAGCCAGGAACGCTCTGGAGGACATATATTATTCATATTTGATGAACCAACAACCGGTCTGCATTTTCATGATATCAACAAACTTCTTAAATCAATTAATGCACTTGTTGACCATGGACATTCCGTTATACTTATTGAACACAACCAGGAAGTAATAAAGAGTTCCGACTGGATTATTGATCTCGGGCCTGAAGGCGGAGAAGATGGCGGATGGATCGTTTTTGAAGGAAAACCCGAGGATCTGGCAAAATGTAAAGAATCCTACACCGGCAGATACCTGGCACCGAAACTAAAATAAATTGAGATCAGGTATATATTAAATTCACTGATATATTAAATATACTGATATATTATAGATTATGATATATTAAATATACTGATATCTTAGACACATGAGTTATTAAATACGTTGAGACAGGTTTTTAAAAACAGGTAGAGACAGGTCTGAGACCTGTCTCTACAATATTATATTTGCAAGCAATTATAGTCCTGAAGGATATTATTTTTTGATTTTGAATCCAAACATTATTGCAACACAGCCACTTGCAGGAGTATCGCCCGGTTTATTAAAAGTGTTGACCTTTACTACAATTTTCAACTGCTGACTGGACTGAAGTTTGAAATCCCATGTTTTGGCATAGTTTGCGTCCTTATTCGAATAGAGTACGTTTTTATTTGCATCAAGCACTCTGAATTCAACTTCCGGTAGTTTATCTTCACCACATATGGATACCCGGTATTCCATATCAGAGTAAAATGTTTTATACAGCTCTGCCTCTTCGCCTTCAACAAGTATTGCAGCATGATAGTTTCCATCGTGTGTATATGCTCCCAGTTCAGGGATGCAAACCTTTTTAGCGAAAGCTTTGCACTGAGCATCAACATTAAGAGTGGTTGCAACTATCAGTAATGCCAGTATCGGAATTATTCTCGGTATTCTCATGGGGTTAGATATTTACGAATGTCTTTCTTATCTCAGAAACTGTTGTGGAGAGCTCTTTGAAAACTTCAGGTGTCATGTCAGTTTTAATTTCTGACTTGAGAACCGTGGTATTTGATTCCTTTTCAAACTCGGGTCTTATTTTTGTAGTTGTGATCTTGATTTTATCAAAGACCAATTTAAGCTTTTTAACCTGAACTATTAAGTCATCAACTGCAGGATTTCCTTTGCTGCTCTCAAGCAGATTGATCAGGATATCGATAGATAATTTCTGATCAATAATCCTGCCGACAAGTTTATTGCCGTTAAACTCTTTCATATCAACAAGCTGAGTCGAAATATATAACCCTTCGAACCATCCCCCGACCAAAACCATTGCGGCTATTGCGGGCTGACCATTATCCGAGAGATATGAATTAGAATTCATAAATGTCTCACTTACAATCTCCATTATAACTTCACTGTTATTTATATTCTCTTCCAGCTTGTCAATCTGAGACTGTTCAATCGCTTTAAGAATGCCAAGTCCGTCGGCCATCTTTTTAGCGGCATTCATATAATCAATAATTAATTGGGTCTGTTCATATAAACTGGCAAAACTTAAATCACAGGTATAAATTCCGAGATTAAGAGCCATGCTTTTATTCGTTACGTAATTATTCACATTTCCTATAGGATTGAGCAGGGACTCATCAAACCTTGCACCAGCTGATTTTATGAGCATTGCAGATTCAAGTGGAGACGGCAGTGCATTAAATATCTTTTCAGCCTGCTTAATATCTTCAACTACAGCCGTTTTATCTTTTGGAACACTTACCCCAACTTCTTCCTTTGTTGCTTTAGTTCCTCCGGATTTACAGCCTGAAAGCAGACTGCTAAGTATTAAAATTACAATCAGTATTTTTGAGGAAATCCCATATTTTTTGTTCATGATATAAATATTTAATTGTCAAACCTATTTCACGACTAAATTAGTACAATATTTTTATTTTTCAAAAACAGCTTAAACTAATTGATGGTATTTCTAACTTTGTTTCAAATAAACCATATATGATAAAATCAGATAAAAAGATCAGAGAGCTTAATGAAATACTTAATAAAGATAACAATATTGTTATAACTGAAGCGATAGAGGTGCTTCGCAATGAAAAGCCTTTTGAAGGGGCTGTTGGGTTGCTTACTGCATATTATGATAAAACCGATGATTTTTCAATCAGAAAAACCATAGCATCATTTTTTGACGATCTGAAGGATCAGTCTGTATGCCACGAGGTTATTGAAGAAATAAGAAAACACTGGAGTTCAGATACAATTGGCATGTTAGTATCTTCATGCTGGCAATCGGGCCTTAACTACTCAGATTATTCTTTCGATCTGGCTAAGGTATTTCTGACTGGAGATTATGTAACTGCAATTGAATGTCTTACAGTAATCGAAGAATCAGTTCATGAACTAAGCAAGGTCAGAAAAGATGAGATTATAAAAATGCTTGAGGAAAATCCGATACCTCTGATTAATGAAAAAAAGGCTCTTACCCAGGAATTAATTCTTATTCTTGAAAGATAGTTTGTTATTCTCTGTGACACTCTGTGCTTCTCTGTGAGCCTCTCCCTCCGAAGCGGGACAAGTTGTGAAAGTTCTTTTATTTATTGTTACACAGAGATACACTAAGTAGCACTGAGGAATACAGAGCTAAAATCAACAAAATTAAAAGTGTGTCTGTTTTATCTCTTACCGAAAATAAGACTTCCGATCCTTACCATTGTACTACCCTCATTAACAGCTAACTCATAATCACCCGACATTCCCATAGAAATCTCTTTAAAGGCGGAAGCCGACTCAAAATATTTGTTTTTAAGTGAGTGAAAACAATCTTTCAGGTATCTGAATTCCTTTCTAACCTGATCTGTGTCAGATGTAAATGTAGCCATACTCATTACTCCGCATATTCTGACGTTTCTCAGATTCAGTATATCTGCTGATCGCAGATTTTCACTCAATTCGTTCATAGAAAACCCAAATTTTGTCTCCTCAGCAGCGATATGAATTTGCAGAAGGCAATCGACTATCCTGCCAACTTTCATAGCTTCCGAATTAACGATAACAAGTAGCTTGTAAGAATCAATGGATTGTATCATGCTGATAAAAGGAACAGTGTATTTTACCTTGTTGCTCTGAAGATGCCCGATTAGATGCCATTCAATATCCTTGGGCAAAAAATCTTTTTTATTAAGAAGCTCCTGGACACGATTCTCGCCGAAAGATCTTTGTCCGGCGTTATAGGCTTCGATAATATCAGCTGCCGGTTTTGTTTTCGATACAGCAACCAGTTTAACAGATGATGGAAGCTGGTGTTTAAGAGTAAAAATATTTTCTGTTATAAAAGACATTAGTTTAATTGCTTAAAACAAAATTAGAAAAATAAATAGTGTATCTTAAGATTAGGGGATTTATTTCTCTGTGTAACTTTGTGATTCTCTGTGTGCCTCTGTGTCAGTTATTGTTTTTTCGTTACACAGAGTCCCGATAGCTATCGGGACACCGAGAAGACACTGAGAATCACAGAGATTAAATTATCAGTCGAGCAGATGTATAACAAGCCCGCTGCGGAGTTTTGGTTCAAACCATGTTGATTTGGGAGGCATTATATTGCCTGAATCTGCAATTGTAATAAGTTGATCCATTGACACAGGATAAAGAGCGAATGCCACTTTCATCTCTCCGCTATCGACCCTTTTACCGAGTTCATCAAGCCCGCGAATACCTCCGACATAGTCAATGCGTTTCGACCTTCTCAGATCCTGTATATCCAGGACGGGACTGAGTATCTGATTTGTAAGAATCGTAACATCAAGAACACCTATCGGATCATTATCATCATAGGTTCCCGGTTTTGCAGTCAGGCTATACCACTTTCCTTCGAGATACATTGAAAAATTATGAAGCTTTTTCGGTTTGTAGGTTTTAGTTCCTTTTTCCGCAATAACAAAGCCACATTCCAGCCTTTTCAGGAATTCCTTTGGAGACAGCCCATTAAGATCTTTTATAGTCCGGTTGTAGTCAATTATTTTTAACTGATCAGAAGGGAAATGAACAGCCATAAAATAATTATATTCTTCAGTACCCTTATGGGAGGGATTATTCTCCCTTTTCTCTTTCCCGACAAGTGCAGCAGCTGCAGTTCTGTGATGGCCGTCAGCAATATAAGTGAATGGTACTTTTTCAGCAAACAGCTTTTCGATCAGCAGGTTTGTCTTTTTGTTTTTTATAACCCAGAAATGATGCCCAAACCCATCTTCTGCAATAAAATCATATTCAGGTGTTTCTTTGCTTACTATATTGGATACGATATCATCAATCTCTTTAACGGCAGGATATGTAAAAAAGACAGGTTCAATATTGGCATTGTTTACACGGACATGAACCATACGATCCTGCTCTTTGTCAGTTCGCGTGAGTTCATGCTTCTTAATAATACCTTTTATATAGTCATCGACAGAGGCGCACCCAACGATTCCGTATTGAGTCCTTCCTTTCATAGTCTGGGCATAAATATAAAAATGAGGTTTTTTATCCTGTACCAGCCAGCTATTTTTCTGCCACTTTCCGAAATTATCTACTGATTTTTTATAGACCAGGTCAGAATGAGTGTCAATATCTGCCGGAAGGTCTATTTCGGATCTTGATATATGTAGCAGTGAACACTCTTTGCCCTCAGCCATTTTTCTGGCTTCAGCCGTATTCATTACATCATATGGCAGACAAGCCAGGTCTTTTGCCAGAGCACGAGGAGGTCTAAGCCCTCTGAAAGGTTTAATAACTGCCATTAATCATAACATATTAAATACTACTTGTTTACTTTGAACTTATCGTTTCCTGTTTTGAAAAAATCGACAATCTGCCTTGCTGACGCGAGACAAGCATAAAGATTGGCTTCTTCCGTATTTGCTCCCATTTTATTCGCAGTAAATAAAAAGCGTCCCTTATATTTTTCCTCAAATATGGAAATGCAATCAGGCGCCACATCAGCCAGATACCTAAAATCTGACCGTTCCTCAAATATTTTAATAAGAGCTTCCTCATCTATGAGTTCCTTTCTGGCAGTATTAACAAGAACTGCATTTTTAGGCATTTTTCTCAACAGGTCATAACCAATTGATCTTTTGGTTTTTTCATTTAATGGCATGTGCAATGAGATATACTGGCACTTTGAATAGAGTTCCTCAGTTGTAATACAGACTTTAACTCCATACTTCTTGATATCTTTCTCCACTACGAAGGGATCAAAAGTATAAACATCCATTCCAAAACCTCTGGCTATTTCGGCAACATGCTTGCCAACATATCCAAAGGCATGAATTCCAAATGATTTTCTCCTGAGTTCTGTTCCTGATTTTCCGTTGAATCCTCCGCGGGCCTGATATAACATAAGGGCAAATGCCAGTTCTGCCACTGCACTTGCATTCTGACCGGGGGTGTTCATTGCCACTACATTGTGAGCTGTACAGGCTGCCAGATCTATATTATCATAGCCTGCTCCTGCACGAACAACAATTTTTAATTTTTTAGCAGCATTAATGACCTCCGCAGTAACCAGATCACTCCTGACGATAAGTGCATCAACATCTGAAACAGCTTTGATCAGATCTGAGCTGTCTTTATAGTTTTGGAGCAATGCAAGTCCGTAACCGGCAGCTTCTGTTACCAAACGAATCTGGTTTACCGCAACAGGAGCAAAAGCTTTTTCTGTAGCTACAAGTACTTTCATTGAGATTATTTTTAAGTTTCAGTCCGCCTTGAATTACTCACTTCCGTAAAATGAAATCTTAATTAATTCTTTGATTCAAATTCCTTCATCGCAGCAACAAGAGCTTCAACACTCTCTTTCGGGAGAGCATTATACGTCGAGGCGCGGAATCCTCCAACAGACCTGTGACCTTCGATACCAAGCATTCCTTTTGATTTTGCAAAGTCAGCGAAGGCTTTTTCCAGCTCTTTATATTCAGGGGTCATTACAAAACAGATATTCATAAGAGATCTGTCTTCAGGATCAGGAATGGTAGGCACAAACAGTTTATTCCTTTCAATCTCATCATAAAGAATTTTTGCTTTTTCGATGTTTTTCTTCTGCATGACTTTTACCCCGCCAAGATTTTTGAGCCAATTCAGAGTCTGCTGTGCAGCAAATATCGTAAATACAGGGGGTGTATTGAACATCGATTCTCCTTTAATATGCACCCGATAGTCGAGCATTGACGGAATCTGACGGTCCACTTTTCCAAGGACATCTTCTTTTACAATAACAAATGCCATACCTGCAGGAGCCAGGTTTTTCTGGGCACCTCCGTAGATAAGTGAATATTTTGAAACATCCACCGGCCTGCTGAATATATCAGAAGACATATCAGCAACAAGAGGTATTTTTACGTCAAAATCTCTCTTGATTTCAGTACCATAAATAGTATTGTTAGTGGTTATATGGAAATAGTCAGCATCAGACGGGATACTGTAGTTTTTCGGGATATAGTTGAATAATTTTTCTTTCGAGGATGCGACTTCCACCACTTCACCGAACAGTTTTGCTTCCTTTAGCGCCTTCCCGGCCCACTCCCCGGTATTGAGATAAGCAGCCTTTTTGTTCAGCAAATTCATAGGAACCATTGCAAACTGCAAACTAGCGCCGCTACCAAGAAACAGAACCTGGTAACCAGCCGGGATTTCGAGTAATTCCTTGAACAGTGAAATAGTGTCGTTTACGCAGGCAACGAATTCCTTGCTGCGGTGAGAAATCTCAAGTATGGACAATCCGGTTCCTGCAAAATCTTTTATACCTTCAATTGCTTTGTCAATTGTGTACTGTGGAATAATTGAAGGACCTGCATAAAAATTATGTTTTTTCATTAAGGACATTTTATAATTAATATTAGGTAATCCGGATTCTGTAATTTACAAAAATAAATAAATAATAATGAGTATCGATAATTAGGCACATAGATTCATTGATTTGGATATGTCTGTCAAAATTCAGCAACAAGAGCACCCTCTTTCATTACAGGAATTTTATCCGTGAAATCAGATGTCAGACAGAATTCTATGCAATCATCAAGATTTTTATCTCTCAAACGCGTTCGTTGTGCAGCCTTTTCAATATAACCAGGCAGATCATGAGAAGCTAGTGACCACAGATCAATAGCGGCAAGTGTTGAGTCGCATATAGTTGAATAATTATGTGTTCGCATAAGTATGTCAGCCATAGCCCCTGCACAGATGGTATCTTCAATGTTAAACTTGTTTTTCCATCCGGCACAGAGCAATAATATATCATTGTCCTGGCTAATCAGCCAGTGTGTAAGCGATCCGATATTAAGGAACGAACCGATTACGGTCTTATAAGACGATAATGCCAGTTTAATTATTCCTGTTCCGTTTGTAGTGCTGTAGACTATTGTTTTGCCGCTAACCTTTTCTTTAGTGAAATTAAAGGGAGAATTTCCGAAATCTGCAAAATCAAGGACAAAACCATCGCGTTCGGCCGCCACAAGATAACCTTTAGACTTATATTCCTTTGCAGTTGCAATTTCGGCAACAGGGATTATAGAAGTTGCACCATTGGCAAAAGCTGTGCATATTGCTGAGGATGCCCGGAGTATATCTATGATCACAACAATTGAATTGACATGTTTTTCAGGTTCAAACAGAGCAGGCGAAAAGCATGTTTCAAGGTTCCTTTTATTCATCTCAGTAATTATTCTTGGTGTACGATAGAGTCTTGGTGCCTTCGTAGCAATATTTTTCTGGCCAAGACACAAAGTCACAAAAGTTTCACCAGGAGTTTTCTAAAAGCTAAAAAAGACATGAATCGTTTCTTAACTCTTATTGTAAATAGGGAGGTCTACTATCTTGGCTTTCAGATCTTTATTACGGATTCTTATAAATATTTCAGTTCCCGTTTTCCAATAGCCTTTTTCCAGATATGCCATTCCTATTCCCTGTTTCATCATAGGAGACATAGTTCCGGAGGTAACTTCTCCGATGGGGTCGCCCTTCGCATTTACAACCTCATAATGTTGTCTTGGGATGCCCCTTTCAATCATTACAAAACCTTTCAGTTTTTTCTGCACTCCCTCCTCTTTTTGTTTAAGCAACAGCGCTTTATCAATAAAATCCTTCTCACTTGTAAATTTTGTTATCCAGCCTAACCCCGCTTCGATAGGTGATGTCTGATCATTGATATCATTTCCGTAAAGGCAGAAACCCATTTCGAGCCGCAAGGTATCGCGTGCGCCTAAACCTATAGGTTTGATATTAAATTCCATTCCGGCTTCAAATACTGCTTTCCACAGCTTTGGACCGTCTTCATTTTTAACATATATCTCGCAACCACCTGCGCCGGTATAACCGGTAGTAGAGAATATTACATCGTTTATTCCGGCAAAATTCAGAACTTTGAATGTATAATATTCCATATCTTCCACTGAAGTTTCTGTCAGCTTTTGCATGGCTTTCAGAGCCAATGGTCCCTGTACCGCCAGCTGTGCTAACTCAGCTGAAGCATTAATTAGTTCTTTGCCCGGCTTCAGCCCGAACAGTCCGGCATTTTTAACGCACCAGTTCCAGTCTTTTTCAATATTTGCAGCATTAACCACCAGAAGAAATTTTTCAGTGTTATACCGGTAAACCAAAAGATCATCGACAATTCCTCCCTTCCCGTTAGGAAAGCAGGAATATTGAATTTTACCGTCAAAGAGGGCCGATAGATCATTTGATGTTATGTATTGAAGAAACTTCATTGATGAAGGACCGCTAACCCAGAATTCACCCATATGAGAAACGTCAAATACACCAATTCCATTCCTTACTGTGATATGTTCTTCGGTAATTCCAGAATATTCTACGGGCATATTATATCCGGCAAATGGAACCATTTTGGCACCTGCCTCCTGGTGAAATTTAGTAAAAGCAGTATTTTTCATTGAGATTAATTTTTTAAAAATGATCAAAATCCACATTACAGTTGCGGAATTTGCAAAGCAAACAATTACTTTCCTTAAAAAATCTGATGATTGTCAGAATTCAAGGATTTTAAACTCAACTCTTCTGTTTTTAGACCTACCGGCTACAGTAGAGTTATCAGATATTGGCTGTAATGAACCATAACCTCTGAACTCCATCCGTGACCGATCAATGCCTTTCTGAATAAGGTAATCAACAACAGCTTTTGCCCTGGCTTCCGAAAGTTTAAAGTTGAGTGGTTCGGTCCCTGTTTTATCAGTATGTCCTGATATTTCTATTTTCATCTGGGGGTTTTCATTCATAATGTTCAATAATCGGTTGAGCTCCATATATGAACCAGGAGTAAGTACCGATTTTCCTGTTTCGAAGAGGATATTATTCAGCACTACTTTTTTGCCTACTTTAACCTTAATCAGTTCAAGGTTAAGGTTATAATCTTCTTTGGCCCAATTGTCAGGAACATCAATGCGTCTTGAGTCGGATAAATACCCTGTGGCATGAAGATCAATCATATACGATTTTTTTGCCGGAAGTTTCACTCTGTAGCTGCCATCTGATTCAGAACTTGCAGTAGTTGTGTTAATTGCACCGTTTACAATATCCCTGACGTCGATTTTTGCTAAAATGGGTTCACCATTTTCCGAATCTTTAACCTTACCTGTCAGAAATACGGGCTTTTCCAGCAAAACAGGAGGTGGCTGTTTCACTACAACTGTATCTCTAATAATAATAGTGTCGCGTTTAGGAGGAGGAGGCGTTACTATGATCCTTTTGGGAGGCAGTATCTTTCCCTTGTAAATATCTGTTCCGCCAAATCCACCGTTGCGGTTTGAAACAAAATAAAATGAGCTGTCTTCAACCGGTGAGGGAGTGTAGAAGAGGTCATCCCATGGAGTATTTATTGGATAGCCTATATTTTTAACAGTGTCCCAAGCGCCCGTTTTATTTTTTACGCTATAGAAAATATCAAATCCTCCGATTGAGTTGTGACCCTTTGAGGCGAAATAGAGTGTATCTCCGGTTTTTGAGAATCTTACTCCCTCCTCATCATATATTGTATTAATTAAATTACCGGCATTTTGCGGCTTTGACCATTTCCTGTCACTTATTTTCTTTATGAAATAGATGTCCTTTCCACCAATATTATATTTCCCACGATCTGAAACGTAATATATTTCATTTCCCGACGGGCTGAAAGTAAAGGATGTTTCTGATCCCTTTGTATTTATTTTATAGGGGATTGGTTTAGGGGTTCTCCAAACGCCTTTTTTATTAGCTGACACTTTAATATCACCCTTATTAGAATACCCGGCATAGATATAAAGCATGTCATTTGCTGAATTAATATAAAGGGGAGCTTCACAGTACTTTGTATTCAAATCTTTTCCGGCCGATGTTGCAGGTACCCACGAACCATTGTTTAGCTTCGAAATGAAAATATTTTCATCAAATTTTGTATCGGGATGGCGTTTGCCTGATTTCGGGATTTCCCTCCTGGAAGCAAAATAAATAGTCTGTCCGTCTTTTGTTAAAACTTCGGAATAATCATCAGAATTGGAGTTGATATTTGCCCCAAGGTTATTTATAGAAATCCTAAGTGTATCCTTTGTTATTATCAAAGCTGAGTTACATTCCTGAATACATTTGCGTGCAAGCAATATATTCTTCTGGTTCTTTTTACCTGGTGAAGAAAGGTAAGCGGTAAATTTATCGATTGCTTCATTAAATCTTCCTGCATACTGAAGAGCTCTGCCTGCAAGTAGAAAGACATCTTCAGCGACGTCTTTCTTTAGTTCTGCGGCTTTCAGAAAAAATTCGGCGGCTTCTTCTTTTTTGTCTGAAAAAAGAGCGGAAACCCCTGTCTTGTAATTCAGTTCGGCATTTGAATTATTATAAACAAGAGCCAGTAAATATTCATTATATGCCTCGTTGTACCAGATGCCTTTCTCGGTAAAAAAGACATCGCCATTGGTTACATGCGTCCATGCCTCTCCGAAACCAGGTCTGTTAGTTTTAAAATCCTTGCGACGGATAGACACATCTGTCTGACCATCTAGAATTAATGAGCTCAGAAGGGAGACAGCAAATACAGAGGATAGAAAACATCTCATAAGGTCCGGTTTTTATAAGCATAAAAGTAGCACTTATTTCCTTTATCAAAAAAACATGGTTAATTATTAAGATGAAAACAAGTCCCCGGCACATTAAAATATTATTATATTTGTTTGGAATTCTTTGAACTGTAAGTTAATTTTTATCCCGATATCAATTATGGATTATAAATTCATAAACATGGAATATCTTGATTCCGTATCTGGAGGAGATTCCTCGATCATTAATGAACTTGTTGTGTTGTTTAAACAACAATCCAATGAGATTTACAATGAAATGAAATCTTTGCTAGAGTTAAAGAATTATGTTTCACTCGGATTGCTTGCCCATAAAGCTAAATCCTCTGTTGCCATAATGGGAATGAGCAAACTGGCCGAGATGTTAAAAACGTTTGAACTCCAGGCCAGGGAAGGGAAGGAAACTCATTTATATGAGCAATATCTAGAAAGATTCAGGAAGGAAACGGAAGAGGCAACCAGGGAGCTTGAAGATATAATCCATAACAGGTTAAGCGGCAATTGAATGGTCAATATTGAAAAAAATGATAAAATTGACATTATATCCTTCTCTGTCAATAAGATCAATGCCCTGATTATTGATGAAATCAGAGAGGCTATACTTAAAGTATTTGATAATTCGAACTCAAAAGTAATAATTGATCTCAAAGGTGTTGAGTATGTAGACAGTTCAGGATTTGGCTGTTTCCTATCGTGCATGAAAGCTGCCAGGAACAATTACTGTGCGCTGAAATTTGCAAATCCTGAACCCAGGGTTTCCGAACTGTTCGAGACACTGCACCTTAACACTGTTTTTCAGATTTACTCTGATATTGAGAGTTGTATAAAGTCGTTCAACTAGATCAATATTATTTTCCTCCTTTTCTGAAAGATAAATGGCCATCTTTCACATCAACTACAATGCTATCATCTTTTGAAACTTTACCTCCTATTATTTCTTTCGATAGTTCATTCACTATCTCCTTCTGAATCAGTCTTTTTACTGGTCTTGCTCCCAGCTGAGGATCATAACCCTTCTCAGTCAACCAGTCAAGTGCATTCTCTTTTACCACAAGTTTAAGGTTATATCCTGCCAGCATATGTTCGATAGTGCCGAGCTGGATTTTTACTATCTCTTTTATCTGATCTTCATTTAATGGATGGAACATCACAATTTCATCAATTCTGTTCAGAAATTCAGGCTTGAGCGTTTTTCTTAATAAGGATAATATTTCCTCTCTGAGATGTACTTCTTCCTTTTCAGGCATCTTGTTATTCCATTTGTCCATTCTGTCTCTTATTATATCAGAACCCAGATTTGAGGTCATAATAATAATGACATTTCTGAAATTCACAGTCCGGCCCTTGTTGTCTGTGAGTCTTCCTTCATCAAGAACCTGAAGCAGCAGGTTAAACAAGTCGGGATGGGCCTTTTCAATTTCGTCGAGAAGGACCACGGAATATGGTTTATGCCTTACAGCCTCAGTGAGTTGGCCCCCCTCTTCATAACCGATATATCCTGGAGGTGCGCCGATGAGCCTCGATACCGAGTGTCTTTCCTGATACTCCGACATATCAATACGGGTTAACAGGTTTTCATCATTAAACAGGAACCCGGCAAGAGCCCTGGCAAGCTCGGTTTTCCCAACTCCGGTAGTTCCGATGAATATAAAGGAACCCAGCGGCTTTTTCTGGTCCTGCAAACCGGCTCTTGATCTCCTTACAGCATCGGCCACGGCTGTTATGGCTTCATCCTGTCCAATCACCCTCTTATGCAACTCTGATTCGAGCTTCAATAACTTCTCCTTTTCGCTTTCCAGCATCCGCGAGACCGGTATTCCGGTCCATTTGGAAACTATGGCAGCAATGTCTTCGGAACGAACTTCTTCCTGAATCAGAGAACCTTTGGTTCTCTTCATTTCTATTAGCTCTTTAAGACTTGATATTTCCTTTTCAAGTTCAACGATTTTACCATATCTGATCTCTGCCACTTTTCCATAGTCTCCGCTTCTCTCAGCGCGGTCAGCTTCAAAGCGCAGAGATTCAATAGCTTCCTTTTTAGCCTGTACCTTTTCGATCATCTCTTTTTCTGACTTCCATCCGGCTTTAAGTTCATCTCTTCTGGATTGCATTTCTGCCAGTTCACGCGAGATTTTTTCAGCTTTAATACTATCTCCATCCCTTCTGAGAGCCTCTTTTTCTATTTCGAGCCTTGTAATAGTGCGTTCAGCTTCATCAATTTCTTCAGGTACAGAATTCATTTCCAGCCTTAATTTCGATGCTGCCTCGTCAATAAGGTCAATTGCTTTATCAGGTAAAAATCTGTCAGTTATATACCGTGTGGAAAGGTCTACTGCGGCAATGATTGCTTCATCGCGGATAATGACTTTATGATGCGTTTCATATTTTTCACGGATACCCCGCAGAATTGAAATTGAATCCGCCCTGTCGGGCTCTTCGACCATTACTACCTGGAACCGTCGCTCGAGCGCTTTATCCTTTTCAAAGTATTTCTGATATTCGCTTAATGTTGTTGCCCCTATTGCTCTTAGTTCACCTCTTGCAAGGGCCGGTTTAAGAATATTGGCTGCATCCATTGCTCCCTCCGATTTACCGGCTCCAACAAGAGTATGAATCTCGTCGATAAAGAGAATTATTTCCCCGTTCGATCCGATGACCTCATTGACAACCGATTTTAATCTCTCTTCAAATTCCCCTTTGTATTTTGCTCCGGCGATAAGAGCCCCCATATCAAGAGAATAAATTATTTTAGATTTAATATCTTCCGGCACATCACCTCTTATAATCCTGTGTGCCAGGCCTTCCGCGATAGCTGTTTTACCTACTCCGGGCTCTCCTATCAGCAAAGGGTTATTCTTTGTCCTTCGTGTCAGAATCTGCAATATTCGTCTGATTTCATCATCCCTTCCGATAACCGGATCGAGTTTCCCGGAACGGGCTCTCTCATTAAGGTCGATTGCAAACCTGCTGAGCGAATTAAAAGTATCTTCTGAAGTCTGATTTTCGACTGTAGCCCCTTTTCTAAGTTCATTGACAGCTGTTATCAACTCATTCATTGTGACACCGTTGTTCTTAAGAATGCGTGATGTTCTGTCATCAGTATCCAGAATACCCATAATCAAATGCTCAGACGAGACGAATTTGTCTTTCATTTTAGAAGCCCGCTCGTTTGCCTTTCTGAATGCTTCCGATACTGAAGAGGACACATAAGACTCTGCTCCGCTTACTTTCGGATATGAATCTATTAATACGTCAATCTCTTTCTCAAGAGAAACAGTATTAACCCCCATTTTCCCGAAAAGAAAATTGGTTATGCTCTCTGCTTCGCTCATTACGCCTTTGAGAATATGGGCACATTCTACTGCTTGCTGACCTTTTGTGCTTGCAATATTGAATGCTTTCTGGACAGACTCCTGAGCTTTTAAAGTGAAATTGTTTAAATTCATAATAATGTATTTGAATATCTCTATGCAAAATTGCTGCCAGTGTTGGTTATTGTCTTTTTGGCATCGAAGGATCGAATTATTATGTCAATGTGACAAAAGGAATAATTTTTTTAAAGCATACCCTAAACCTATCCAGCCACAAAGTGGCTAAATATGAATAACCCCCGGTGAAACCGGGGGAGTTAATCAAACTAACTAATTCAAACCCTGAAAGGGTTTAATATTGTGATATTCAGCTCCTTCAGAGCTGTAACAAAATGGGGTCAGCATATGCCCCGGGTTTCATGTATAGGTTACAGACATGGTATACAGGTGTCCACGGACATAGTATACACTTTTTATAAAGATATAGTTCTTAATAATT
>Ga0224523_1000076_pt1 | contig 70502 bp, 65 predicted proteins | sample CFST50metaG_FD_182732 | JGI IMG/M metagenome (GOLD analysis project Ga0224523, IMG submission 182732) | Peat soil microbial communities from Stordalen Mire, Sweden - C.F.S.T50 | ecosystem: Environmental > Terrestrial > Soil > Wetlands > Peat | place: Sweden: Norrbotten County, Stordalen Mire... | reverse complement strand
TGTATTGGTTCAGCGGAAAATGGACACAAGGGTTGATTTAGTATTGTATAATTATACAGCATTTCTATAAAATAATCTATTCATTTTTGCCATCGCTAATTTATTTCTTCTTTCATCCAAACGCTTCTCGACTTTGTTTTTAACATAATCATCCGGAGTTAAATAATACAGGGAACTATGTAATCTTTTAGTGTTATAAAATTCAATAAACTCAGCAACCTGCCTTCTTGCATCTTCAAGGTTTATCAGGGATTTTTGCTGCAAGCATTCCTGATGCACGGTACGATGAAAGCGTTCTATCTTTCCGTTACTCTGAGGATATCTTACCGATGTTCTTACGTGTTTTAATTCCATATTTTTCATATAACTTGTAAAATCTTTTGATATAAACTGCGAGCCGTTATCGCTTATCAGTCTTGGCTTTACGTCAGGGTATTTTTCTATGGCTCTTTGAACAACTATTTCTACGTCTGATTCCTGCATATGCGTTCTTAGCTCGTGATGAACTATGTATCTGGTATATCCATCTATTATTGCTATCAGGAATAAAAATGTTCCTTTAAAGTTAACATATTTTATATCTATGTGCCAATGCTCGTTGAACTTCTCCGGCTGTATAAATCCTTGTCCCTTTAAACTTGAACTTACCATATTCCAGCGGTTTAATAATCCTGCTTTTTTAAGTACTCTATACACAGATGATGGACTAACGGCTACCACATTTTCATCAAGCATCATGTAAGTTAATCTTCTATAGCCTTCCATTTGATGACTAAGAGCATATTGCACAATAGCATATTTTTCCCATTCAAGTATCCAATGACTTTTTGGAACCTGTCCGTTATGTGATACGAAAAAAGAATCCCTGCTAAGCCAGTCGTAATACTTACTGCGGGCTATTCCAAGCCATCTAAGCAGGGTTTTACTGCTGATGCCTGTTCTATTTTGTTTTTCTGTAATGTATTCCACGATTTCTTCCTTATGGTCCGGTTCGGTCCATTTATGGTTTATATCAGTCCATCGATATTTTTTTTTATCATAATGTTCTCCTGAACGAGTTCTGCTATTATCTCATCCTTCAGTTTGAGTTTCTGTTCCAGCTTCTGTTGCTTCTCATCCTGCCTTGCAATATTAGGTTTCTGTTTTGATGAAAATGCTTCTTCTGCCTGTTCGAAGAGTTTCTTTTTCCAGTTGTATATATCGTTTGCGTGTACCTGGTATTTTTCGGCAAGCTGGCTGATTGGAACCTGATTTTCAAGTAACTCTCTCAGGATTATTACTTTTTGTTGCGGTGATAAATGTTTTCTTTTTGACATTGGATTTCTCCTTTTGTTTCTACAAAATTACGAAATTCCTTTGTCCATTTCCATCTGAAGCATTACAATTTCTTAATTAAATCTCATATATGCAAGTTTTGTGTCAATATGAGAAAATAAGTCAGGATATTCCAATTAAGATTAAAAACTCTAGAGCATTTGACACTGATTTTTATGATTGTTATGATTTCATATGAATTTTATTTAGTACTGAGTGCTAAGATATAAAGAACTTTCGATAATGATTTTTATGATAGATATGATTGTGTATGATTTTTTAGATAAGAGCGTAACGTAATATTTACTATTGAGTGTTAATCTTCTATTCTTAATTCTTAATTCTTAATTCTTAATTCTTAATTCTTAATTCTTAATTGAATTAGAAGCTCTCGTCCTTCCATCTGTAGAATCTCCATTTGTCATTTGTGGTCGGGCGGATTACAGTGAAATCAGCGAATCCGTTCAGGCGAACTATGTCACTCGGATTGAATGTTATGATTAGATTGAAGCTTCTTTTAATACTTTGTGATAATGTATCTCCGAGTTGTACCACTATATTATTCCAGATGATTTCAAGTGTTTGCGCATTTTGAAAAAGTCCGCTTGTAGTTTTCATTTCGGTGGGTTTATCCCATGATACATCATAACTGTGCTCATAATCACGATAAGTAAAAATAAAATCGCTTGTTAATAAATCACTGTAAACGGAAGTATCTTTAAATGTGTAAGCAAATTTAAAATTCTGAAATAATCCGTCTATAGTTTTCTGGTCTGTAATAATTTGTCCTGAAGTGGAGTTATCGATTTTGGGAGCGAAAATATTTTCGCAGGATGAAATTACAAAAATCAGTGAACAAAATACAATTTTCAATATGAAATCTTTTTTATGCACTGCGAAATTGTTAGTTGCTGAAGTTTGCTTTAAGTACGCTCCATGTTGTATCTGTACTCGTTGATTTGAAATCAATCCAGTTATGAATTGACCAGAGGCTCCTCGAATCCATTGACATAATGAATCTTAATTTTCCCTTTATTGTTTTCGAAACCGCAGTTTTCTGATGGTCTACCTGAAGTAAATAATCGGAATCAAAAACCGCCGTATCGGATGCGGATATCGGAGGGGTTGATGTGGAATAAAACAAAATTGAAGTCGCTTCCGGAAGCATCAATGCCAGCATATTCCTGAAATAAGCATTTTCATTTGTCAGAGTCCAGTTCCTGAAAACTGGGTATTGACTCTGTGAGGCAACATCTGCAATATAAGAAAAACGTCTCGTGGAATAATTCGAATCGACAAAACACAAAACATAATTGTTCGCATTTTTTTCGGAAATAGCAGATTGCAGATTCGTAAGAACTATATCAGGAGATGTTGGCGGCTGAAAATTCGAACGTGACTCCGTAGGTGTTTCGGAATCTCTTGTCGAAAAGAGTCCGCAGCCCTCGAATACAAGAAAAATTATTATTAATATTTTAATACTTTTCCGCAAAAATAATTAACCTCTTTGATAAATCTTTATCATAATAATTTCCATAATAATCTCCAAAAAACTCTATTATATCAAAACCAAGATAAATTAAATAACTACAAATTTCAATCCTTGAATACAATTTTAAAATTTCGGAAAACTTCTCTTTTCCAATATAAATATCCTTTATTATAAAATTATTTTCAATGCGTCTTTTTTGTACTATTTCCATTCCATCAATTTTATCCTTTGATTCCACAACTATATTATCTTTTATATAATTGTCATTTAAAAAATCGAAAATAAAATAGCCGTTATCTTTTAAAGATTTTTTCGCGTTTGTGAATATTTTAAAATTTTCTTCGTCTTCGCTGAAATATCCAAAACTCGAAAATATATTTATCGCAATATCGAAAGAATTTTCGAAATTGAAATTTCTCATATCCTTTATGAGAAATTTTGCCTGTAATTTTTTTTCGGGTGATTTTTTTAAATTTATTTTTGCCTCTGAAATTAAATATTCGGAAAGGTCAAAACCCGTGACATCAAATCCGCGTTTTGCAAGCTCCAGTGTATGCCTCCCCGCTCCGCAGCAAATATCAAGAACCTTCGAGCCTTTTCTCAAATCTAATGTTCTCTGTATGAGGTTTATTAAATTCTGAGCTTCAGCAACGTCGCGATGTTTGTAAAGCTTTAAATAATATTTGCTCGAGAACCATTTTTTATACCATTCTGAATTCATAATGTAATTATAATATGATTAAATCTTTTATTGAGCCTTATCGTTCCATTTAAGAGTGCCTTCCCAATCGGGATTGGAAATGAGGAACAAATCTGGTTACAACGCTCCAGCGTTGTAACCAATATAATCTTCAAACATCCACTCTTCCCTCAATCGCCTTTGCAAGCGTTACTTCGTCCGCAAATTCAAGATCAGAGCCTATAGGAATACCTCTTGCGATTCTAGTTATTTTAATATCAAGAGTTTTTAATAATTTATTTAAATATAATATAGTCGTTTCACCTTCAACCGTCGGATTCAAAGCAAGTATTAATTCTTTAACACTTTCATTTTTTGTGTCATCGAGCCTGTATAACAACTCTTTGATTTTAATATCGTTCGGTCCGATTCCATCAAGCGGAGATATTCTACCGTGCAAAACGTGATATAAGCCTCTGTACTCATTCGTCTTCTCGATTGCGAAAACATCTTTAGGGTCTTCTACAACACAAATTACATCCCTGTTTCTTTTTGATGAAGAACAAATTCTACAAACATCATCCTCGGTTATGTTACAGCAAATTGAACAGAATTTTATCTTATCCTTGACATCGACAAGCGATTTAGAAAGTTTTTCTACCTCTTCACGCGGTTGTCTAATAATGTGCATTGCAAGACGCTGAGCTGTTTTTCTGCCTATTTGCGGAAGTTTGGATAATTCATCTACAAGAGATTCAAGAGAATCTGAAATATTTACCATAATTTATTTGACCTGAAACAAAATTAAAAATTAGAGAATAATTATTTTAATTTATTTATAAAGATTTTAACCTCTCCCCTAACCCTCTCTTATCAGGAGAGGAAAAAAGGAGCATAAAATTTCGCATACGAAAATATATATTAAAACCCGGGGAGATTTAATCCGGGTATATTAGGAATCATACCTGATGTTGCTTTTGACATTTCTTCATTTGCCATTTTCTGAGAACTGTCAATAGCTTTATTGATTGCCGCAATAAGTAAATCCTCAAGCATTTCTGTATCACCGGAAGACAGCACTTCTTTTTCAATTTCGATTTTTTGCAATTGCAATTTTCCATTGATAGTAACTTTTACCATTCCGCCCCCGGATTCTTCAACTATCAGTTTGCTGTCAAGTTCATTCTGAATCTGTTCCATTTTCTCCTGCATTTTTTTCACCTGTTTGAGCATTCCCTGCATTTGATTTGGTTTCATTTAATTATTTCTCCTATGTTTTTATAAATTAATTTTTTATTTGATGTTTAATAATTCTGTCCATTTATTGAATAACTTTGTCGTAGCTATAACATCGCCCATGCAATAATCAGCCAGAATTTTATACTGCTTGCTTTCGTAAATCTCTTTCACCTTATCTCCCTGCACACCGTTCACCTTCGGACTTTCAATCCCGAGTTGCTTGCAATAAAAGTCGAGTGAGAATTTTCTTCTTGCACCGGTCGGCGAATGCCTGTTGAATGTAAGTTCTTTCATAAGGTCAATGTGATAATCCTTGAATGTAAAATCAGAACCACGCATTAAATTTTCAGATGGTTTAATTCCAAGTATAAAAGAACGTAGCATGATAAACGGACAATCAAATTCACGCCCGTTAAACGTGACATATAAATTATACCCTTTATCCTTTACCGTTTTCCAAAAAGTTTCTATGATTCCGGTTTCATTTTTGCAAATATAATTAATGTTTTCTTTTTCGGAATCAATTTTAATATCTTCTTCGGAATTTATTAAAACGCACCCCTTTTCGTTAACGACATCAAGCATGCCGATTGCGACTATCTGCGAGGTAAACGGATTGAAAACAAGGTTTTCTATCACTGTCTGTTTTTCTTCATCTGTTTTAGCGTATTTGGTCAGATATTTTTGAGTATCTTCGTCGTAATTTTCAAAATTAAAAGCCACTACTTCTAAATCGAAAGCTAATATTTTTTTATTTGTTAAATCTATCATAGTTTAAAACAACTAAATTTCAAATAAATTCTTGGAATTAATTTTTAAATTCTCAGGGCAATAAAAAGGCTCACCAAATTCTGTCCCGATTTTAAAACCGTGATAACGCGCTTTCGATTCAATATCATAATAAAATAATTTACTGCTGATATAGGTCTCGGGCTCGCTTTTTTTGTTAACGCTGTAGAATTGCGAATCGTAACATTTGATTGCTTTCATTTTCTTTTCAAAAGTATCACTTATATCAACGATGAAACTGACCGGTATTTCAAAAGCATGCCTGTAATAATATATTTTCTTTGGTCTGTATGCTTCTGTTTTAGGAATTACGATTTTCTTCAGCCCTGAATAATATACTGATTCGCGGATAATATTGCTCGCATTAATATGGTCAGGATGCCTGTCGTCGGGATATGGAGCAAATACAATTTCAGGTTTATAAATCCGTAATATTTTTATAATTTTTAACCTGTTCGCATAAGTATTCTGAATATCACCGTCTTTTAATTTTAAATTTTCACGACACGAAATACCCATTGTTTTATTTGCATTTTCGGTCTCTTTTTTCCTTATCTGAAGATTCCCGCGCGTACTTAATTCCCCCTGGGTTAAATCACAAATCCCGGCATTTTTCCCGTCATCAACGAGTTTAATCAAAGTACCGCCGCATGTTAATTCTATATCATCAGGGTGACTTCCGAAAAATAAAGCATGTAATTTTTTATTTTTCAAATTGTTAATTATTATTTTTTTTGTTCATAACTCTAAATTATCTCGTTCCCAAACTCTCCTGAACTCGTTTCAGGATTGGGAACGTAAAAGGAATATTAAATATACTAAACTTTTTTCTCACTGAAAATGGTCGTCCCACCAATCTCGTTCCCAAAGTCCTCTTTGGGAACGTAAAAGGAATATTAAATATACTAAACTTTTTTCTCACTGAAAATGGTTCACCAACCAACCTCGTTCCCAAACTCCTGTTTGGGAACGTTAAGGGAATATTAAATATACTAAACTTTTTTCTCACTGAAAATGGTTTAAAATTGTGTTATTTTTATAGATTATGAAAAAACAAGACTGCATTTTTTGCAAAATCGTCAGCGGAGAAATTCCGTCTTATAAAATATATGAAGACGATGAATTCATTGCCATACTTGATATTTTCCCCAATACGAGAGGGATGACGCTTGTAATTCCAAAAGAACATTATGATTCCTATGCTTTCGATATGCCTGATGATGCATATTCCCGATTTCTATTGGCAGCGAAAAAACTCGGGAAACATCTCGATAAAAAATTAAATGTTCAAAGGACTGCCCTCGTTATGGAAGGTATGGGTGTGAATCACGTTCATATTAAACTTTATCCTATGCACGGGCTCGGAGCAGACTTTGAGCCGATGATTCCCGAAGGGAAAAGGTATTTCGAAAAATATCAGGGATATATAACAACACTGCTTGGTCCAAAAGCCAGTGACGATGAACTGAAATCCGTGAAAGAGCTATTATCAAAACTTTGACACTGATTTTTATGATTTATATGATTTCCGCAGAATTTTATTAATGTTTAGAACAGAGTTATTTGTTTATAAAATAATATCCAATTTTATGAATGAAGAAAATTATAAACATTCTGAATTGACTGAAAAAATTATTCACGAAGCTTTTTATGTCTATAATACATTAGGGTATGGTTTTCTTGAAAAAGTATACGAGAACGCGCTTTACAAAAGATTAAGAGAAGATGGATTAAAAACAGAAATTCAGTATCCTATTAGTGTTTACTTCGAAGATGAGATAATTGCAGAATATTCCGCTGATTTGATTGTTGATGATAAAGTTATAATTGAGTTGAAAGCGATAAAAGAATTGGCTGAAATTCATGAAGCACAATTAATTAATTATTTAAAAGCAACAAAAATTGAGGTTGGGTTATTAATTAACTTTGGACCAATAATACAAATTAAAAGAAAAATTTTTACAAAACAAAAAGACAGTGTTAATCAAAATTAATCTGTGAAAATCTGCGGCAAAAATTATGAAGTATGACCACATAAAAATCGAGAAGAAATGGCAAGAGTATTGGGATGAAAACAAAATCTTCAAAACACCTGATATAATAGATAAATCCAAACCAAAATATTACGTTCTGGATATGCTCCCCTATCCAAGCGGTGAAGGCTTGCACGTCGGACACCCCGAAGGATATATTGCGACGGATATAATTTCACGTTATAAAAGAATGAAAGGCTTTAACGTATTGCATCCTATGGGATGGGACGCTTTCGGTCTTCCTGCAGAGCAATACGCAATTAAAGTCGGAATTAATCCAAGAATCGGTGTGAACGAATGCGTTAAAAGATTTAAAGGTCAGTTAAAATCTCTTGGCTTTTCTTACGATTGGGACAGGGAAATAAATACGACCGATGAAAAATATTACAAGTGGACACAATGGATGTTTTTGAAATTATTTAATTCTTATTTCGATGAAGAAGAAAATAAAGCAAAACCGATTGATGATTTAAAAATTCCGGAAGGATTAACAGATAAAGAAGAATATGATTACATTAATTCTCAACGGCTTGCATACATCGCCGATACACCCGTAAACTGGAGCCCGGAGCTTGGTACCGTTCTCGCAAATGAAGAAGTTCAGGAACAACTCGACAAAGGCTATACCGTTATAAGGAAACCTATGAAACAATGGATGCTGAGAATTACAAAATATTCCGAACGTCTTTTAAAAGACCTTGAAACTGTTGACTGGCCGCTTAATGTTAAAAAACTTCAGATAAACTGGATTGGAAAGAGTGAAGGTGCGCTCGTTAAATTCAAAGTGAAGAGTGATAAATTTTTAGGCGAAAAAGAAATTGAAGTATTTACAACCAGACCTGATACTTTATTCGGTGCGACTTATATGGTATTAGCGCCCGAACATAAATTGGTTAATGAAATCACTACAGATAAATATAAAGATAAAGTTCAAAAATATATCGAAGATGCTACAAAGAAATCCGAACTCGAAAGGATTGAACTTGTAAAAGATAAAACGGGTGAATTCACGGGAGCTTATGCAATCAATCCTGTAAACCAAAAAGAAATTCCTGTTTTAATTTCTGATTATGTTCTCACAAGTTACGGCACTGGCGCAATAATGAGCGTTCCCGGTCACGACCAGCGTGATATGGAATTCGCATTAAAATTTAAACTCGATATAGTACCTGTTGTTGTTCCCGAAAGACTTAAAGATTATGCATTTAAAAAAATTAAATCCGACAAAGGTCCTGAAATTATTCTTTCGGGCAGAGGATTACAAAATATAAATACAGAACACGGAAAAGAATTAAACGATTATCTCGATAATATAATTAACGGAAAAGAATGCTTCAGTGATTATGGCTACAGTATCAATTCAGGTTTCCTGAATGGTATGCCGACTAATGAAGCAAAAGAAAAAATGATGCTCTGGCTTGAAGAAAATAATTTAGGCAAGAGAAATATTAATTTTAAATTAAGAGATTGGTTATTCTCACGTCAGCGTTATTGGGGTGAGCCTTTCCCGATATTATATCTGGAAGATGGAACGGTTAAAGCTCTCGATGAAAGCGAACTTCCTTTAACTTTACCAAAAGTAGATTCATATAAACCTGCTGGGACGGGCGAATCGCCTCTCGCAACAATTACGGATTGGGTTAACACCGTCGATAAACAAACAGGTATGAAAGCAAAACGTGAAACGAATACGATGCCGCAGTGGGCAGGCTCCTGCTGGTATTACTTAAGATATATAGACCCTTTTAATGATGAAATATTTTGCGATAAAGAAAAAGATGAATACTGGATGCCTGTGGATATGTATGTCGGCGGTGCAGAGCATGCGGTTTTGCATTTACTTTATGCACGATTCTGGCAAAAAGTTTTATTTGATTTAGGTTATGTTTCTTCAAACGAACCATTCCAGAAATTATTTAACCAGGGAATGATTCTCGGTGAAGACGGCGTGAAGATGAGCAAGTCGAGAGGAAATGTTATTAACCCCGATTATATAATAACAGAGTTCGGCGCTGATTCGATGAGGCTGTTTGAAATGTTTATGGGACCGCTCGAAGCCACCAAGCCTTGGAGCACGGAAGGCATCGGCGGAATGAATAGATTCCTGAACCGCGTCTGGCGTCTTGTGATAAATGATATGACGGGTGAAATAAAAGAAACGATTACAAATAATCCTCCGACCGAAGCAGAAAATAAATTGCTTCATAAAACAATAAAGAAAATTACGAACGACATCGAAGACGGTGATATGAAGTTCAATACTTCGATTGCACAAATGATGATTTTTATAAATGAACTTTATAAAATAGAAAAAGTCAGCAAAGAAGTAATTGAAAAATTCCTGATTCTTTTATCTCCGTTCACTCCTCACATTTGCGAAGAACTCTGGGAACTGCTCGGGAACAAAGGCTCAATTCAAAATCAGCCGTGGCTTGAGTATGATGAAGCTCTGGCAAAATCGGATATGGTAACGATTGCCCTTTCCGTAAACGGAAAAGTGCGTTCTAAAAAAGAAGTTGATTTCGACACGAACGATAAAGACCTCGAACAAATCGCCCTCGACGATGAAAGCATCAAACGCCACATCCTCGGAAAAGACATCGTAAAAATAATCGTAGTAAAAAACAGAATGGTAAACGTGGTTGTGAAATAAAATAAATTTGAAAAATATTTTTTCCAATAAATTAATTAGAAAGTTTATCTAATTTCGACATCAATGCAATTCGCGCTGATTCTAAATTTGCTTTCTTTTTTTCGGTATCTTTTTTATTCGCCAATTTAAATGTCTTAATAAAGTCTTTCAGTAAGCCGTACGTTTCTTCATCTTTATGCTTTATGTCAGCCAATAATTCATCTGATGTTTTTAATTCAATCATTTCAATATCCAGTTTTTCTGCCGTTTTTTTTATTGCAGAATATAACAATCCCCTGACAGTTGATTTCGATATTTTCATAATATTTTTAAAATTTAATAAATATCCCGGCGGAGTATGAACAAAGAAAAATCACTAAATTAAAATCATCCGCCGGGCTGAGTGAGGGATTACTTTAATTAAATTCCGGATAAATTTAATTCACCATTTATTAAACAACATATACAAATATACATACAGGCTGTTACGTTAATGTTATCGCTGAATTAAGTAATTATTAAGAGATGTAAGTGAAAAAATAACAAATAATATAATTTTTATTTTTCAGCAACTTCTTTTATCGGTCTTCCAATACATCCTGAAGGAAAGCTGATGCCCAATATCGCTGAAATGGTTGGGGCAACATCGGTCATATTTATCAGTTCGGAAGTTTCGCCTTTTTTAATATTCCAGCCGTAGAAGATTAAAGGAACATGCGTGTCATAATAATACGGACTGCCGTGCTCCGCGCCTGTTGTGCGGTCTTCTATCCAGTACGGTTGAAAATTTACGAATACCTCACCACATCTGTTTTCTAAGAATCCGTTTTTAAAAAATCTGAAATAATAATCAAATGAAAAATCAGATTCCAGTTCAGAGGATGTATAAACATTTTTAACACCCTCGATATTATTCTTTATATATACGGAAACATTTTTCGCAACTTCATTTAAATCTTTTTCGCTATCATTTATTAATTTACGGTCAAGGTAAACCTGCTGATTAATAAAATATAAAGCGAGTTTTTTTATATTATAAGTTCTGTATAAATAATTATTGACAGAATCTAAAACTACGTTATGAAAAAATGTACCGGAATTATAATTTAAACTTTTAAGATATTCGGGATTGCCGCAAATACCATGGTCGGCAGTCAGAAAAATCAAAACATTCTGCATTCCGATATTATTATCTATGTAAGCGAGCAAATCGGCAATATCGTAATCGAGCCTTAAATATGTATCTTCCACTTCAATTGAATTGGGTCCGAATTTATGACCGACATAATCTGTTGAAGAAAAACTAATGCAAAGAAAATCCGGAGTTTCATTCTTGCCGAGATTTTCATTTTTAATCGTCTCGATTGCGAAATCTTTTGTAAATGTATTTCCGAAAGGAGTATCTCTGAATAGATGAACATTTTTGTATTTCAATTCGGGAAGATTATGAGGAAAAACCGGATTTGTTTCTCCGTGAAATGTATCTTCAAATTTATTGTTGTCTTCAAGGCTTTCAGTGTATTGTTCGATTGGAAGAAGAGTATTCCACGGTTCACTTAAATATGTATCAGGCAAATTTTGTTCATCAAATTTTTCAACCCAGCCGGGAAGGTTCTGCATATAATACGTACTCGTTATCCATTTTTTACTTTCTTCATCATACCAGTATGCAGCCGAAGGGTTATGCCCTGCCGGAAATATTGCTCCCCTGTCTTTTAAAGCTATCCCGATAACTTTGGATTTGAGATTATTCGATTTTCTCAACTCATCTGTAACTGTTGAAGTGATTAAATATTTAGGTGACATTTTCCCTTCGTTAGAAAAACTGCCGACTGTACTATAAGAAGTATCATCAGAGCAGTAATGAAGTTGAGTTGAATTTTTTTCCAGCCAATCGTTTCCCACTATTCCATTTATAGCCGGGACGGACCCCGTATAAATGCAGGAATGACCCGGAGCAGTATATGTAGGGAAATGTATAAAATTTGCATTTTTACAAAAATATCCGTTTGAAATTAATCTTTTGAAACCATCGGGAGAATATTTATTCCAGTATCGCGGGATGAAATCGTAAGACATCTGGTCAACAACTATGCCAATTACAAGTTTTGGAAATTCTTTTTTGGGGGTTACTATCTTAATAATAGTATAAGATATTATCAGGATTACTATTATAAAAATAGTTGTATATAAAAATCTGTTTTTTTTCATATACCGTGCATTTTAGACATCAGATAAAACTTAATTTATATTTAAAATATATTCAAGTTTAATAATTTAAACTTATTTTACAAATTTTATAAAAATTTACAAGTTAAATTATTCTTCCATTCTATTCCTGTGTTTAATTATTTTCGACTCAATTAGAAAAATCACTTCTTCTGCTATATTGGTTGAGTGGTCTGCAAGCCTCTCCAGATGCCTGAGAAGTGATATTGCGTGTGAGCAGGGTCTTATCATATTTGTATCTTTCTTCATCACTTCTATCAGTTGTAAAAATATTTTTCTTTCATACTCATCTATTAAATCATCATATTTTATCACGTCAAATGCCAGCGCATTATCATTGTTAACAAAGCTGTCAATAGTTTTCTTAACCATAATTTTAATTTTAGACGCCATTTCGTCTACTTTTAATTTTTTCAGCATATCGAGATGGTCTTTAAGCGGTTCTACCCTTTCTGCAATATTTACAGCAATGTCACCTATCCTTTCGAGGTCATTGTTAATTTTAAGTGCAGACATTATCAATCTTAAATCAACAGCAACCGGTTGCGTAAGAGCAAATATCTTCTGGCAATGTTTATCAATAATAATATCGTATTTATCAACTTTTTCATCCCTTTCCATTACTATTTTTACAAGCGTCATATTTCCTTCAAATAAACTTCTCATTGCAAAATCAACCTGTTCTTCTACGAGGCTACCCATTTTTATTACCTGTGTTCTAAGCTGGTCTAACTCTTCCTCAAGATATCTATACATAATATTTTAATTTTATTTAAAAATATTTTATTTCTAAACTGCCATCATCATATATAATCAGATAAGACGATGGTAAATCCGTCCAGCATCCGGAATTATAATAGGTGATGTTTTTTTCTTGAAATTTTTGTTCCGTCGCAAGATGAGTATGACCGCATATTACAACGTCAACTTTTTTTTGTTTTCCGTAGTCAGATGCTCTGACCGCAATTTTTCCGGCTAACTTCAACCATCCTTTACTTTTTGCTTTAACATATCTTGCAAATGTTTGTTTGTCTTTACCAAATTTTTGAATTTTATCATAAATGTAAGATGCAATTTTGCTGATAACAACATTTTCATTTAAAAACCTGTCAAACTGATGCCCGTGAATAGCTAAAAATTTTTTCCCGTTTATCCGCCAGATGTATTCTCTTAAAACATCAATACCTATTAGATGCGACATGATTTCAATTAATCCTTCATCATGATTGCCTTCTACCCAGATTACTTTTTTCTTTTGCTTCGGGTTTGAAAATTTTCTTACATCCGACAGAAGTCCCCAATGCTCTTTATTAAGTCGTGTGAAATTCAAATCATCAAAAATATCACCGAGCAATATTAATCTTTTAAAATTATAAATCTTAAGCATATCCCTTACAGCCTGTGGACGAGCGACTTCTGAGCCGAGATGTATATCGGATATAATAATTGTATTAACCGCTATTTTTTCATTTGTATTTGAATCTATCATATATTTAAAAGAGCAGAACTAAAAATATAATCTATTGATGTGAATGTTTTTTAATTTAACATTTAACATTTAACATTTAACATTTAACATTTAGAATTAAAAAGCCCCTTACTCGTAAAAGGGGCTTCAATGAAAGGAAGAAAGTCTGCTCGTTGCCTTATTAATTAAAAATCAAGTATCGTATTAAAATAAAGTCTGTTTATACTGCTTGTTGTAGTGCCGTCATATTTAACGACATAATTTTGGCTATAGCCGGTCATTTGATAACTCAAACCCAATGTTAAAATATTAGCAGGTTTAAACATTAAACCGATTAACATAAATGTCTGTTTCCCGTTATTTTGAAAATATGAAGGATCGGTTACGGCTGAAGTACCTGCTGTAGTATTCGGATTAAACATATCATATCTGAAAATAAGAGATAATTTATCACCTAAAGATTCGACCGGAGGAACGAATTCTAACCAACCGGATAAACCACCGGCATTGACTGTTGAATCTATAACTCCACCTGCTACTGATTCCGGAACGGTATTCGATTGCAAACTGTATTCACCACCTACTTTTACTGAACCGGCTTTTTCGAAATTATATTTGAAATTAATCATTCCGCCAAACCTGTTACTCGCAATATGCTGTCCGAACGTAGATGAATAGGCAGAACCGTTTACTGTTCCAAATTCACCGTTACTTTGTTTCCCAATGTACGCAAAACCGCCTAACGTTAAATCAACAATTCCATCCATTCTTGTCTTTTTCGCTTTCTTCATCGCATCCATTTTCTTTGAAATCTGACCGGCAAGAGGATATATGAAACCTGTGACCATGATATCTTTAAACCTGTTATCAGCACCTTCGTATCTGAATCCGTTACCATTTAAAATACTTACATACAGGTCGGCATATTTTTGAGGAAAAGAAAACTTGGTGGTCATTCCCAAATCGGCACTCGAGAAATATGAATTTGTTGAAGAACTTACTGAGTATGGTTTTCCTGTAACAGAGTTTTTTGATAATGTAGTATTAGTTGTCCATGCAAAATCCGTGAATGTTTTTGCAATGCCTCTATAACCATAATATTTTTCAATACCTTCAATCCATTTATTTGGAATAAGACCGAAACTGAAGGAAAGGCTCATTCCGTTATCCGAATTTACCGGCATATATTCAAAATTTGCATATTTCATTTGTGTGAAATATTGTGTTTTTCCGGAACCATCTGTTGCAGAATAAACATCAGGTGTTAATCTTGCTGTTATTTGCGGAGTCAATGAAGCTTTAATATTTATATAAGCTCTATCGAGATAAAAAGTATTTCTGCTTGTTTCAAACTGATTTGCTTTCGGATTCGCACCAAAAGGCGCACCTGAATTTAAGGAAGTTGAATCTAATGTTTTAATGAAATCGGCATTATCTAAATTATATTGCCATCCGGTAAATACAACGCCGCCTACTTTTATTTCCTGTTTGAAATCCGGTTTGTCCTGAGCATTTATGGAGATACCGAATGCTGCAATCAAAATCATCGTGAATAGAATTTTTTTCATTTGTTTAATTTTTAGTTTTTTAATAATTATTAAAGTTTTGAAATTTTATCTAACGCTTTTTTACTTACTTCTGCCGGTAAAGGAGCATAACCTAATTCTTTAGTATATTTTTGACCATCGGTCAGTGCCCATTGTAAAAATGACTTAATCATTTTTCCTTTTGCTTCGTCTTTATTTTTTTCTAAAATGAGTAAATATGTATAACTTGATATCGGGTAAGCACCGCTGCCATTTGCATTTATAATTGATGAAGTCAGTTCTTCAGACATTTTCGGAAGCATGACATCACCTGCTTTTGTAACCGATTCAAGTGAAGGAGTTACGAATTCACCAACTGCATTTTTTATGTTTGCATATTTTAAATTATTTTGTAAAGCGTATATTAACTCTACATAACCGATTGAATATTCGAGTTGTTTTACTACACCGGTTACGCCTTCATTTCCTTTGCCACCCTGACCTACGGGAAATTTTACTGTTTTTCCGGCACCAACATCTTTTTTCCAGTCTTCACTCACGGCTGCAAGAAAATTGGTATAAATATAAGTTGTTCCACTTCCGTCTGTTCTGAATACAACTGCTATTTCTTTATCCGGTAATTTAACTCCGGGGTTATCCTTCGCGATAGCCGGGTCATTCCACTTTGTAATCTTTCCGAGATAAATATTTGCTACTGCATCTCCTGAGAGATTCAATGGCTTATCTATTCCGGGTAAATTATATGTTAAAACCACCGCACCAAGAACTGTTGGAATGTGATAAACTTTTGTATTATTTTTATCCTGTGCATTTTTTAATTCTTCATCGCTCAAAGGAGCATCGGATGCACCAAAATCAACTGTCCCCTCGGTTAACTGTTTTATTCCACCACCACTCCCGATTGACTGGTAATTAATTTTTGCGTCTTTATTGATTTTTCCGTATTCATCAAACCATTTTGAGTATATTGGAAACGGAAATGTTGCACCGGCACCGTTTAACTGCGTGATTCCACCTTTTTCGTTGTTTTTTCCGCAGGATACGAGTAGAAAACAAAGTGCCAAACAAGCAATAATTTTTCTCATAATTTTAATTTTTAAATTTATAAATTCATTTACAAATTTTCAAAAAATGGATTTCTTAATTGATAACGAATTGTAAAGAAATTGTAAAGTTAATCCGAATGGACTATATATTTTCAATCAAGTTATCCTTTTAACTTGAAATACTTATTAATCTTTGCAAAATTTGCATATTATTGGTAATATTAATTTATTCCGAATATTTAAATTTAAATATGATACACGATAAACATTTCACACTATTGGAAGCTCAGGAGCAATTGATTGTTATCAAACCTTATTTAAGAAAGATTATAGAATTAAAAGAATTTCTGGATGATATTGGATTTGATGTATATAATCATGAATATTTTGGCGGGCGCGGTCCGAACGGCACCGGAGCATTTCCAAAAGAAATGGATGAGCTCGTGTCATATGTAAAAAAAATTGCGGATAAAGGAATTTTGATAAAAGATTTAAATTCAGGATTAATAGATTTTCCTTTCGTCAGAGAATCGGGTGAGGAAGTTTGTTTGTGTTATATTTACGGAGAAGAAAAAATACTTTTCTGGCACAGCATACCTGATGGTTTTAAGGGCAGAAGAAGCATCGAAGAGCTTTAATAAAATAATATTAAACTAAATGAATATTTTTAACCGTTTAATGGTGGGAACCATTGAATTACTTCCCAAAAAACTCGTCCGGGTTTTTGCAAATAAATATATCGCAGGCGATAAAATCGAAGAAGCCATTCAAAAGGTTCGCGAGCTTAATGATAAAAAAATGGTTTGTACAATGGACGTCCTCGGAGAAAGCATTAAGAATAAAGATGAGGCAATCCTGTCTAAAAATGAATCCATAGAAGTTCTCGAAAGCATAAATAAAACAGGAATAAAATCCAACCTTTCTGTTAAACTCACTATGATTGGTCTTACCATAGATTATGAATTATGTAAAAGCCTTGTGAATGAAATATTGGAGTGCGCAAAAAGCTATAACAACTTCGTCAGGATAGATATGGAAGATTCGCCCGTGACGGATTTAACGATAAATATATATGAAGAAATGAGAAAAAAATTCGACAACGTCGGACTTGTATTCCAGTCTTATATGAGAAGAACGGAAAAAGATATTTTAAGACTTGTAAAAGAAAAATCCAATTTTAGATTGTGTAAAGGTATATATATTGAACCCGAATCAATTGCTTTTAAAAAACGAAATGAAGTAAGAGATAATTATTTAAAATTACTCAGAATAATTTTTGAAAATAAAACTTATGTCGGAATTGCAACGCACGATGATTTCCTGATTGAAAAAGCAAAAGAAATGATAACCGAATTTGGTTTGACTAAGAACGATTATGAATTCCAGATGCTTCTCGGTGTAAGAGAAAAAGCACGTGGTAAGATTGTTAGCGAAGGACATAAAATGAGAATCTATGTTCCGTTTGGTGAAAGATGGTACCAGTATTCAATCCGCCGGTTCAAAGAAAACCCAAATATGGCAGGACAGGTTATCAAAAGCATATTTACAAGTTGATAATATTATTAGTTAAATTGTATTGGGAATTAAATAAACGAGTAATAATATTTTATATCATTTCTTTTAAATTAATTTTTCCCTTTTAAGACAATTCTTTTTCTCCCCAATCAATATCCGCAATAATTAAAAATAAAACATTATAAATGATAGAGAAACCTGTTGAAATCCCAATAAACTTTATTATATAAACAATTGTTTTGTAATAAGTAACATTCATTATTTATCATTTATTAATACTTTAGTAACATAAAAAGATTAATATTAATTAAACTTTTTAATTTATTATCTGTCTACATTTTATAATATCGTTAGAAAGTTCGGGATAAGTCGAATTTTATTTTTTTAATTAATATATATTAATAATGACAAACGAAGGCTTCACAAAACTTGCTTTCAATTCTCTTGACCGGATAACAGATATTTTCCCTTCATTTGGGTCACGTGTATTTCAAAAAATATTCTTATTTGTTTTTGGTTCGGAAAAACTCTATAATTATCTGCTGCATAAGTATCAGAAGAAATTGTTGAAAACAAAAAATTTCAACAGGATATTAATTATTGCGGATGTGAATATCGGGGACTCCATAAACACACAAGCGGGTATTGAAGTAGCGAGGGGTTTCTTCCCTGGTTCAGAAATAGATTATATTTGCAGTAAAATCGGAGGTGAAGTTATTGAAGGTTCTCCTTTCGTTGATAATGTCTTTAAAATATATAGAAATAGTGGTCTGCCGTTAGAAGAAGATGTCGCGAAAATTATTGAAATTGTAAAGAATGGTGAATATTCTCTTATACTTAATATGTGTCCGTTCATTAATAAGAAAACTTTAAATTGTAATGCAAACGTAATCCAGCTTTATGTACCATTAGTGTCTTATATTTTATACTTAGGTAAAATAAATTCAGAGAATTTAAATCTTTCTTCAGTAGCATATACTTTCTTTTGGAATTTTCTTTCTCTGTTATTTAAATCAAGAATTTATGATTCGAACAATATTCAAAAATTTAATTTTGATTCGGGTTATGCCGGAAATAGGGTTTATTTATCAAATGAAGATGTAGAAGCTGCCGCAAATTTCTTAATGAAAAATAACATTTACCAAAAAGGACCTTTGATACTTTTTAATCTATCGGTAACGATAAAATTTTCTATGATTCCAATAGATATCCAGTTACAAACAATACAAGATGTCATTTCATCGGAAGATATTACTGCAGTATTAATTTTCAAAGGATATTCTGACATTAATATTGATACTTCGATTATAGATAGAATACCCGCAACATACACAGGAAAAATTATAACTATTCCAAATACTTTAACGATTAAAGAGTTTACCGCGCTGATTGATTTCTGTGATATGTTTGTATCAGGAGATACGGGAACAGTTCATATTGCTGCTTCAAGAAAAATAAATATTAACTCGAATAATCCGATGAGAAATAAAACTGCACTCGTATCGGTGTTCGGTGCTTCAGATTCGAGGATATATAATTATGATTCCAAAAGATATGGTCATTCTCCCGCTAATCAGGATGTTGTATCAAAAGTATTTGTTGGTGCCGCACCTTGCAGAAATTTTACCTGCATAAACCGAATAATTAAAACTTGTAAAGAAGTAAGATGTTTTCAGGGGCTCACTGCCGAAAACATATCTTCTTATATAATTTCATATTTTAATATCTTGAAAAAAACAGAATCTCTTCCGGAAAAAACAAAAGTATATAAACATGTTGCAGGCGGCAATAATTAATAACATATTATTTGTTTCAGGTGCTTACATTATGGGATTTTTCGCAGCAATCCCTATTGGACCATCTCAACTCGAAATAGCTAAACGTGCAATCAACGGATATGTATTTTCCGCATTGATGATAGCCGTTGGCACTACTACTTCGGATGCTATGTATGGGATAATTGCTTTCTATGGTATAGCGCCATTTCTGAAAGACCCACTCGTCATTGCGATTTTCCGTTTGGTTAATTCTGTCATATTAATAGTGCTCGGAATCTGGGCTATCTATGGTAGCAGCAGCAAAATAAAAAATATTAATCTATCTCAAACTTTACTCAAAAAAAAGAATATTTCTTTTGTTACGGGGTTTTCTATTGCACTTACAAATCCTATGATTATGGTTTGGTGGCTTATTGGATTACATTTTTTAATAAGTCTGGGGATAATCGGACAAAACAGTACCTACTATACAATAATATTTTTGATTGCTGGTGCTGTAGGAATTATGTCGTATCATTTATTTTTAACTTTAAGCGTTTACAAATCTAAAAAGTTTTTTTCCGATAAAGGTGTAAAAAAATTAATGGCAATTCTCGGTTGGGCATTACTTGCTTTAGCCGTTTATTTTATCTACCTCGCCTACGATACATTCGTAAATTTAAAATAAATTTTTATTTAATTAAATAATTTAAACTCTAGCTCTGTTTTCTGCTGCTACTGCTTCTGTTTTTTGTTTTTTAAGAAGTGTCATCCCCGAATGCTCTTGTCGGGGATCCCCATCTGGTTTGTTTGCTGATACTGTTTTTATTTGCGTCCTTTGCGTTTAAAGCTCCTCGCTCTTATCTGTTTTTTGTTTTTTGTTTTCTGTTTTCTGTTTTCTGTTTTCTGTTTTCTGTTTTCTGTTTTCTGTTTTCTGTTTTCTGTTTTCTTTTTTCTGTTTTCTGTTTTCTGTTTTCTGTTTTTTGTTATTTGATAGTTTTCCCCGTCTCCATAAGCGCATTCATAGTCGTATAAACTTCCATCCATATTTTTGTTGTTTCCGGAAAAAGTTCCTGCATCATTTCTTTCATAGCAATTGCATACTGCCTGATTTCCCATTGAGCATGCTCTTCATCCCTTAATTCTATAAAATTCATAATCGCCTGGAAAGATGCAGTCCAGTATATTTCCGAATATTGATTCAGCGGTAATAAAATTCTTGCCTGCTCTTTTGCAATGCCGAGTTCAAGAAGCTGATTATACGAACTCAATAAAGTGTTCATTGTATTCTCAAATATTTCGTTCGCTTTGTTCTGGTCTCCAATGCTTCCTTCAGATGCCTGTTTATTGTTCAGAGATTGTTTTCGCCAGTTTTCAGGTGTATAAAAATCAGTCACAGGAACATACCTTCCGCTGATTTCATTCCATGCGTGGTCTTTTACGGATGAACTTGATGTCGTTTCAATACCAACTACGTGTTTATACCATTGTCTCATTACAAATTCCGGAGCTTTCAAATGAAACTGTACGACTATATGCCTGAAAGGCGAATAATGTTTATTCTCTGCAAGGAACTTGACAAGTATTCTGTCACCGTTTTCAAATTTTGTTTTTCTTTTTCCGAATGAAACCCTTGCGGAATTCACTACCGTAAGGTCATTTCCCAGTGTATCGATAACTTCTATAAAACCCTTATCCAAAACATTTTTAAGCATAATTATAATCAGATTTTTAAATTGATGAATAAATTAAAATTGAATAATAATATAATAAAATTATTAATAAGTTATTATTTTAAAATGAAGGAATTTTCTTTTCCCCCCTTCAAAGGGGGGTCAAGGTGAGAAACGTACTCAATTCAGATACAAAAAATTACATAATATTTTTATTTAAAATTTGATATATTGAATGTTAATTAAAAATTTCAATCAGTTAATTGTAATCATGGCAAAAAAAGAAGGTGCAAGAATAAACATCAAACTTGTGAGCACAGAAGGTCCGCATAAAGGTAAAGCTGTTTATGTTACTCAGAAAAACAGGAATAACACCAAAGAAAGACTCGAAATGAAAAAATATTGTAAGTTCACAAAAAAACATATTTTATTCAAAGAAGCGAAATAAATAGTTAGTATTAAGTATCAAGAATTCAGCATAAGATAGACTTACGAAACTGTTAATCTTCAAATTATATGAATCTTATGAATCTTCAAATCCGCGTTCTTTGCGTCCCGACTTGTCGGGATTATGAATCTTAGAATTTTATGAATTTTACAAATTTTACAATTCTATCGACTTGAAATTTGCCACTCTTTTATATATTAAAAATTCCAAGGGCGAATATTTATTAATAGAGAGAGTAAATCATCCTAACAAAGGCTATCTCTCACCTCCCGGCGGAAAACTTAAAATCGAAAATGCGGAATCACCTGTTGCCTGCGCCGTCAGAGAAGCGTATGAAGAATGCAAAATTAAATCGTTTACGGTGGACTGGAAATTGATTGGTATTGTAACAGAAAAAAGTTATCCCGATATCGGCGATATAATGATTTTTTGCTTCGAATATATCAACAAAGTCGACTTGTTGCCTGAAAAATCTAACGAAGGAAAATTTTGCTTCTTAGCCCCCGTACAAATTGAAAAAGCGAACATTCCTGAATCCGATAAACTTTATATTTGGAAATTTGTTTTAGATAGTACAAGTTTGTTTAGCATACATATTGATTGTTCAGACGGGCAATATATTTGTACTGTTGAACAGGATTAAATAATTAAAAAAAAGTAATTTATGTCAGAAAACGAAGTATTGATAGAAAAAAGAAAAAATAATGTAACACTACCTGATACTCAAAACCAGATTGATATAAGACAAATCCCTATAGACAAAGTAGGAATAAAAGACCTTAGCTTTCCTATAATCGTTAAAGACAAAGAAAACGAAACTCAGCATACAATCGCAAAAGTTACAATGTCAGTGGATTTACCTGAACATTTCAAGGGAACACATATGAGCAGATTTGTTGAAATTCTGCAAAGTGATAAACGGGAAATGCACATAGATTCGATATACAATATACTCGAAGAAATGCAAAGGAAATTCCATTCAATAAAAGCACATATTGAACTTGAATTTCCTTATTTTAGACAAAAAAAAGCACCCGTCTCCGGAAAAAGTTCGCTTATGGATTATAAAGTGAAGTTTCATGCACTTATGAAGAACCATAAGAAAGACTTTATTATGACCGTGCATGTTCCTGTTACAACTTTATGCCCATGCTCAAAAAATATTTCTTCAAAAGGTGCGCATAATCAAAGAGGAGAAGTCACGGTTTCTCTGAGATTTCTGAATATGGTCTGGATTGAAGATATTATTAATATCATTGAAGAAAGCGCCAGCTGCGACCTATATTCGCTTTTAAAAAGAGAAGATGAAAAATTTGTGACGGAAAAAGCTTATGATAACCCCGTGTTTGTTGAAGATTTAGCGAGAAATATTGTTCTGAAATTAAGAAATAATCAGGATATAATCTGGTTTATTGTTGAAGCAGAAAATTTCGAAAGCATTCATAATCATAATGCATACGCAATGATTGAATCTCATGAAGAATTAAGTAACGGACATTCCAAAGATTTTATGATAAAAAGATATTAAATAAAGTTTTAATCAAATATTTAGTAATTCTATAATCCCTTTTCCATATAGATTGTCATTCCTGAAAGTGCGTACTTGGAATCCTGATGTTCTGTATATCGGAACGGGAATCCAGACGAAACACATGATTATATCCTGTTTAAAATATTCCAGCCCTGTAACTTATTTTTAATGAAATTATGCATTTCCAAATACATCCCCGGTCTGATTATTCAGGTATTCCGCTTTGTATTAATTTAATAAAATAAAATAATTATATTAATTAGATGTATAAAATATAAATTATATAAAGAAAAATGAAAAAATCACTCATTACAGGTCTATTTACTTTGGTTTTAATAACCTTATTTGGTATTAGCTTTACGTATGCTCAATCTGTTCCCGGATTATCAGTTCATCCGAATAAAAAATCTTATGCACCGGGTTCATCAGGTGTATTAACTATAAAATTCAAGACTGGTTCGAATGTAAAAATTCCAAAAGATCCCCCAATAGAAGTTAATATTTCCGGAGACGGAGTTTCGGGAAGCGGCTTGCAGGACTATTCTGGAGGTGATGACGATTATATCGATAGTAAAACTATAAAATATAATTTCACTGTATCTAATGATGCTGATAGCGGAACTTCTATAACTATTACAGGTACTGTTAAATTTGGCTATTGTAATTCGGAATCCGGAATTTGTAAAATAGGTAATAAAAGTTTCAGTGTTAAGATTTCCGTTCAATAACCCTAAATGAGAAACAAATATTATTTCATATCTGATGTTCATCTCGGGATAAAAAGAGAAATCGATAATAAAGAACAGGAAGATATACTTGTAAATTTCCTCGAAGAGATAAAAACAGATGCTAAAGAACTGTATATCGTAGGTGATTTATTTGATTGCTGGATAGAGTATAAATATGTTGTACCTAAGGGATATTACAGGTTTTTTTCGGCTCTTTACGACGTCGTCCACAGTGGAGTAAAAGTTACTTATATCTGCGGTAATCATGATTTCTGGATAGGCAAATATTTTAAAGATGAATTTGGAATTGAAATATATGAAAAGCCAATTGAACTTGCCGTTAACGGGAAAAAATTTTACATTCATCACGGGGATGGTCTTGCATATAAGGATACGGGTTATCGAATTCTTAAGAAAATCCTGAGAAATAAAGTTTCTCAGTTTTTTTACTCATTAATTCATCCCGATATAGGAATTTGGCTCGCAAAAGCATCATCGGCGAAATCCCGGACGCATACGAAAATGAAAGATTATTCTAAACACGACGGCTTGAAGGATTTCGGGTATCAGAAAATTAAGGACGGGTTCGATTTTGTAATCATGGGGCACAGGCATCGTACTGCTTTTATAAATAAGGATACGGGATATTATATAAATTTAGGAGACTGGATATATAATTTCTCTTATGGGCTTTTTTTTGATAACGAATTTACATTGAATAGATTTTATGACTATAAAACCAAAACAATTCTACCCGCAGACAGGCGGAAAATTAATTAATATTTAATTTGTTCAGGAAAAAAAATAAAGATGTCGAATTAAATAAATATTTTAACGACAAAAATTTCAGAAAAAAAATTTCTAAAAAAAATCAACGGCAAAATATTTCCGTTGGATTCATATTAACTATTCTTCTTATAATATTTTTAATATTTACGGGATACCTTGTTTATCTTTCACAGAGCCTTCCTTCACTCTCCGAACTTGAAAACCCAAAGCTCGAAGAAGCAACAAAAATATATTCTGATAACGGCGAACTTATCGATAAATTTTATTTAAAAAACCGGACAAAGGTCACATTTGAAAGTATTCCAAAAGATATGATTAATGCCCTTGTTGCTACTGAAGACAGGAAATTTTTTGACCATTGGGGAGTCGATATTCAAAGAATCGGACAGGCATTTATTAAAAATTTACTGAGAATGAAATTGAAGAAAGAAGGTGCTTCTACTATCACTCAGCAGCTTGCAGGTATTTTATATCTCAACAGGAAAGAGATAACTATCAGCCGTAAACTTCGTGAGGCTATGACAGCCGTGCAGATAGAAAAGACGTATACAAAACAGGAAATAATTACATATTATCTGAATACGGTTTATTTCGGCAAAGGTGCTTATGGAATAGAAGCCGCCGCCTCGACTTATTTTAATAAAACTTCAAAAGACCTGACTCTCGATGAATGTGCAATGCTTGTAGGTCTGTTGAAATCACCCGCAAACTATGACCCGATAGATAACCCCGAAGCCTGTAAAATTCGCAGGAATCTGGTTCTCAATTCCATGCTCGAAGCAAAATATATTTCTAAAGAAGTTTGTGATGCAAGAGTGAATGCACCGATAAAAGTTACATTAAAGACTACCGATGATATTAATGAGGAATCAAGAGCTTCGGAATTTACAGAATATGTCAGACAATTGCTTCAGATTAAAGCGGAAAAATATGGGTTCGACCTTTATCGCGACGGCCTGAAAGTCTATACAACACTTGACACAAGATTTCAGAAACATGCAGACGATGCAGTCAGGGAACAAATGAAATCATACCAGAAATCTTTTTATTCTATATGGAACTGGAAAAATAATAAAGACATACTTGAAAGCGACCTCGATAAATTTATAAAACAAACCGAATTATATCGAAGAGCTAACACTGATGCCGAAAAGAAAAAGATTTATGATACGATGAAAAATAATAAGGCTATTGTGGATTCGGTTAAAGAACTCATAACAACAATTCAGGTTGGCTTTGTTTGTATGAATCCTAAAACCGGTGAGATAAAAGCCATGATTGGCGCCAATCCGCTGACACGAACAAAATACGGATTGAATCACGTAACGCAGGTAAGACGTCAGCCTGGTTCATCATTTAAACCTTTTGTTTATTCTGTAGCAGTTAATAATGGCTATTCTCCGGGTTATGAGATTTCAAACGAACCGCTTAGTGTAAATATGGGCGGAAGGATGTGGACTCCGCGCGGCGGCGGTACGGGCGGAAATGTTACTATGAGGTATGCAATAGAAAAATCCATTAACGTCGTTGCAGTACGAACCGCAATGGAAATTTCTCCGATAGATAAAGTTATTGAACTTGCACACGAAATGGGAATAAAATCAGACCTCCCTAATTTTCTTTCGTTGGCACTTGGCGTCGGAGAAGTTACTCCTCTTGAAATGTGTAATGCTTTCGGAACATTTTCGAATGAAGGAATATGGGTTGAACCGATTGCTATTACAAAAATTGAAGACAGAAATGGAAATGTTATAGAACAGGTCGTACCCGAAACAAGAGAAGTGCTAAGCGAAGAAACTGCTTTTATTATGACAGATATGATGGAAGGCGTTATAGATAACGGAACGGCAACTTCTATAAGACAGTTTTTTCACAGACCTGCGGCAGGAAAAACTGGTACTTCGCAAAATTACACGGATGCCTGGTTCATAGGTTATACTCCGCAATTCGTAGCTGCAGTATGGCTTGGATTCGATGATGCAAGAGTTAAATTCGGAAGCTCTTACGGTCAGGGAGGAAAAGCTGCTGCTCCAATCTGGGGAAGGTTTATGAAAAATCTTTATTCTGATGAAGATTTCGATTTCCCTGTTGAATATTTTTTAATGCCTTCAGGAGTTGAAGAGGCAAATATTTGTGCTATTTCCGGATTGCTTGCAGGCGATGGATGCCCCGTCGAGCGGGAACTTGTTAATAAAAAACATATGCCTAAGAAATGCACGGCAGTACATAACATTCAGACTGATTCACTCGGAGTAGGCGTAAAACCTGAACCAAGCTTGAAAAAAGATAATTAGATTATATTATTCTTCGCGTTTTTCTTTGCGCCTTTTGCGGTTTGTTTTTGCGTCCTTTGCGTTTAAAGGTCTTTTTGAGTTTTGCGATTTTAATTAAATAATTTTATATATGGAAAGAACACTTTGTATCATCAAACCCGATGCGGTAAGAAAAAAAGTTCAGGGTAGTATAATTCAAAAAGTATTAGATGCAGGATTTCAGATTCTCGGGATGAAAATGATTCATCTCACAGTCTCACAGGCTCGTGCTTTTTATGCTGTTCATAAAGAAAGACCATTTTATAATGACCTTGTAAATTTTATGACCTCTGGACCTTGCATAACTATCGCTCTGCGAAAAGAAAATGCTGTAGAAGATTATAGAAAATTAATCGGTGCAACCGACCCTGCAAAAGCCGATGCGGGAACAATTAGAAAATTATTTGCAAACTCAATGCAGGAAAACGCCGTTCATGGCTCCGATTCAATTGAAAACGCAAAAATTGAAGTAGCCTTCTTCTTCTCCGAAAGCGAAATTTGTTAGTCGTTTGTCATTCCCGCGAAAGCGGGAATCCAGACGTAATACAAGAATTTTCCTCCCGTTGTTCTTGTTAGCCGCTCTTTGGCGTCATCAACAACGTTAATATTGCTCATGTAGTGTTGTCTTATATATTCTTCAATAATCTTCCGGCACAAAATTTCACGCTTCACAAAACTCTGCATTTCACTTTATCAAAACCATTTTCTTCGTCTGCATAAAACTTCCCGCCTGAATCTGATAAAAATAAATTCCGCTCGATACACTATTAGCGCCAAAAGTGACTTCATACGTTCCCGGCTTTTGATTTTGATTTACAAGCATTGCTACTTCTTTCCCTGTGACATCATAAATTTTCAGTGTTACAAAAGTGTTTCCGGGAGGTCTGTAAGGTATTGAGTATCTGATTGACGTGGACGGATTAAAAGGATTCGGAAAATTATTAAATAACATATATTCGGAAGGTATCTCGGATGAAATAACAGAAATTCCGGTTTCTCTGATTGTAAACTTCCAGATTACTGACCAGTCACTTGTTCCCAGCGAGTTCGTTGCATTAACGCGCCAGAAATATTTTACTCCTAAACCTAGAAAATTCGGTCGGACAACCAAAGGAGTATTTGATAAAGTCGAATCAATAACAATATTATTAAAATTTGTGTCAGTGGATAATTGTAACCTGAACGAAGTTGCATATCCGTTACTGTCCCATAATAAAGTAGGATTTTGCAACTGGTTTATTGAATTATTAAGCGGTCGTAATAATGTCGGCACAGCAGCTATTGAAAGAATCACATAAAGTGCGCTGTCTTTGATATAATTATTCAGGAAGGCATCCGCAACAATAATACGTCTCCAGCCGAGAGCCGCTTTGGGTCCAACATGAGCGGTAGCAGTAATCAGAGTATCGTTTATCATGTGTGCATTATTCGAAGTGACGCCAACACTATCAAAGAATACTTCATAGTAGGGTGAAAAATGCCATTCAGTTCCGCTCCCATTAATGCTGATTGGAAAAGAAGTATTTTGATAACCGCTATCCGGTACGACTGATGTAATGATTTGAGAATTAACCCGGGTACTTAATAATAATGATAATAAGATAATCCTAATTATATTTTTTTTCATATAAATCTTTTATTTTCATAAAGATTGGAAAATTTTTCACTCCCTTTATATCAAACTTTAAATTGTCAATTTCTTTAATCATTTCCAGGGCTAATGAATCTTCCCCGTTATTAACATGTATAACAAGCAGATTTATCTTTGGTTCAATATAATAAGGAGAATTTTTTATTACAACTGAAAATAATGAATCCGATTTAACATGGTCACCTGTCATATATAATGCTGAAGCGTAATTACTGATAAGCGGAGGCCATAAAGGCGTAATCTTCAGGCAATCACGATAACACTCGAGTGATTTTTTGTATTCTTTTAATTCAAAATAACCTGTCCCTTCATAATATTTAACAGGTACTTTATTTGCATCAACCGGGTAATAAACCGGATCGATGGATTCCAGTTCACTAATCATAAGCGAATAATTATTTGACGCTTTATCAAACATAGCCGATAAATATATTTTTTCGCTTTCATATCTTTTAAAATTATAGACTGAAATAATTATTAACACAATGCCGATTCCAATAAATAATAATAGATTTGAATATTTATTTTTAATAAAGTGATTATGTTTTACATCACTGTTCAACGTCAATCCGATAGCAGTAAATAGAATTATCACAGTTGAAACATTTTCGAGTGTAAACGCAAAGAAAGAAAAAACTAATAATCCGGCAAAGGATAAAAATATAGGAATATAAATAATTTTTTCGGTGCTGAGTTGTATTAATTTTATTAATGTGTAAATTATTATTATTATAAAAAATAAAAATCCAATTAATCCGTTTTCACTTAATATTTTCAGAAAATCATTGTGGGGATTTATATCGGAAGATTCAAGAAAATACGCATCATCACGATTAGGGTCATTGTATTCCTGATATTTTGCAAACCAGTTACCTGTGCCGATTCCGAACAACGGATGACCTGCAAACATATTAACAGAGCTTTTCCAGTACGATAGCCTTGAATAATTTGAAGTTTCTTTCAAATCGGGAATAGAACTTATTGTATTAACCAGGCTGTTTCTCCCTAAATCAGCATTTCTTACAGGTATTAAACCAATTGAAAATGTAATGATAACGATAAATATTATGTATAAATAGATTCTTTTGAAATTGCAAATGATATTTTTTTTCTTCTGATAATAAATAAATAATATTGCTGCTAATAAAAGATAAATAATGATGGCTACGTATGCAGTTCTTGTTCTTAAAAAAAACAAATAAATAAGAATTAACGATGAAGATATTACAGATAATATTTTTGAATGCATTTTATTGCTTCTGAAAATATTATATAATGCAAACGGCAGCACTACGGATAAATATTCTGCATTATAATTTCTTACAAACATTTTAATCTTTACGTTTTCCCCTGAAAGAATATTAATGATATTAATACCAAATATATTCAAAATTCCGACAGCCGATAAAATCACTCCCGATATTAAAAGGCAGTTTGACATAGTTCTGATAAATACATCCGACTCATATTCCTGTAATAATATCGAAACGAGCGCCGCATAAACAAATAAATTCAGGAAAAGAAAAAAACTGTCGCTTAAAAGTATCAGTTTTTCGTTCAGATAAGACGAAATAAAGAGAGCAATCAGAAAGAAAATAGAAATTGCTATTAATTTGAAATTTAATTCAATTTTTCTATCGTAATATTTCTGAAAAATAAAAACAATAATTAATAATAAATTTAACAAAGAAAAAATCAGCCTGTGAAGATTATTTACATTTATTATATCAAATTCATAAGAGAGTGGAATTAAAAAATTAATTGAAATGATAATAGATATGATGTTACTTTTTATGTAATTAATCATTAGTGTTTTTTTATGTCTTCTCTTTATCAAAATACTTCATAACGAATCCGAATTCAACATATTTTGAGATTCTTTTAATCCACTTATTATGTATTAACTTATTGTTATATTTATTTTAAATGCAAAATAAACTGAAATATTATTTAAAGCTATTTATAGACAACAGATATGTAATTTCTTTTAACATATTCGATAAACTGTATTTTTTTGTCGTTTTTCTGAGCTTTGCATTAATATATCCGGCATATGCTTACGGCGAATTGATTACAATATTCTCCTTGTGCACGATTACGATGATAATATTCGATCTCGGAATACCGATTTTTTTGCAAAGGAATATAGCAATTTCAAAAATCGAATCTTCGGAATTATTTTCCCAGCTGTTATATTTAAATATTATTATCCTGATTTTTTATGCAATAGTAACTTCAATTTTGTACTTTGTGCTGTATTCATACATTTCTATTGAAATATTTTTATTGATATCGGCTTTGGTTTTTTTATCATCGGTTTCCAATCAACTTAATTCAGCATTAGCGGGATTGAATTCATTCAGAAAAAGATTCATTTTTTTGCTCATAACAAGAATTTCAATACTTATTTTATTCATACCTTTTTTATATTTATTTAAAGTAGAATTAAAATATTTACTTGTAATTTTGATAGCCGGGTCGGTATTACATATTTTAATGATGTATAATAATTTACACAAAAATGGTTTCAGTATAAGGGCAGGATTAGACTTTCGTAAAATAAAAAACATAGTATTATTATCAGCCCCAATCGGACTTGCTGTTCTTTTTAATTTCCTCTACGACAAGATAGATGTCGTTTTAATTTCAAAACTTGCGGATTTTTCCGAAGTTGCATTTTATAATATCGGGTACGGAATATATAAATCTTCATCCCTGGCTTTTTCTTTTCTGCTGATTAGCGGATTCACAAAAGTATCTTATTTAAGCAGAAATAAACACGCAGTAAAACTTTTTTTAATAAAATATTTTAAAATAATTCTGGTAATAGCTATTCTAATTACTATATTCTTATTTTCTTTATCCGGTGTTATTATAAATATTATCTATACTGAAAAATATTTTAATTCTATTTTTATACTTAAAATACTTTCTTTTGCGATTATCGGGCTTTCTTTGAATAACCTGACCGGAATTGTACTGAACGGATTGGGTTTATATAAACAAAATATGGTTGTAACTTTAATCGGTTTTACTGTTAACATAATTTTAAATTTATTTTTTATTCCTTTATACGGAATAATTGCGGCGGCATTGATTTCCGTCTTAACTGAATACATAATTCTAACCGGTGATTTTTTCTGCCTGAGTAAATATTTTAAAGTAAAATAATATGGGAACATCTAACTGGCAAAATATTTCATATAATATAGAGCTAATCAGGAAAATCAATCCTGAATCAATTCTCGACATCGGTGTAGGATTTGGAAGGTGGGGATTTCTATTCAGAGAATTTCTTGAAATATGGAACGAAGACAATTATGCCGGTAAATGGAAAAGAAAAATTGACGGAATAGAAATTTTTCCCGATTACATTAAAGAATATCATAATTATTTCTATAATGCAATTTATTTCGGAAATGCTGCTGATTATATTAAACAATATGATAAAAATTATGAACTTATAAATTGCGGCGATGTGATAGAACACATGGAAAAAGAGAAAGCGCTTAGTTTTATCGATTTGTGCCTGAACAAATGTAAATATCTTCTCATAAACATCCCGATAGGAAATAACTGGGAGCAAACAGGCAGCAGCGAAAATGAATTTGAGGCACATAAAAGTGTCTGGTACAAATCAGATTTTAAAAAATACAGGTATCGCAAAATAAAAAAATTCAGAGATTATACTCAGAGAAGCTTTATCGTTATATTACTTTCAAAAGATAAATTTAAATTTAAAAATAATTTCAGAATCCGTTACGGGAAATATTTTTTCATTAAAAATTTTTTGCGGAACAGGTTACATTTAAAAAGTTTAGTCAATTTTTTTGAAAACAGAAAAAAACGTTAATATACCGGGATTCCGGTTAATTTCTCATTTGTAAATATGAATATTCTATATTTCGGGCGATATAGTAAAAACGAAATTCTTGCAGGTCCTCTTAAGGTGGCAAACAGAATATTTAATATAATGAATGAAAAATACTCCTGCGAATTTATAGAATATTTTTTTGACGGTAAAGAATACGGGTTATTCAAAAAATTATTCGGAAAAGAAATTATTATATATGACAATAAGATAATTTTCAGATTGGGTTTGTTCCGAATATTTTTTCACATGTTTAAATTTAAACCTCAACTGATACATATATTAACTTATGAAAGATTTGCGGTAATAACGTTTATTTTCAGGTTATTTTCAAAAATGAAAATTATTTACAATGTTCATAATGTTGTAAGATATGAAAACGAAAATGTTTTTAATGTAAAAGGATTTGAGAAAATTAAAGATAATATTTGTGAGACTGTTTTCATAAAATATTCCGATGTACTTTTTTTCCTTTCGGAAAGCAATGCTTTGTTTGCGGGGCAATATTACAATTTCAGCAGTAATAAGAATCGAATAATCAGCAATGGTGTTGATGAAGTTTTTTATACAGCGAGTGTTATCAGAGAAACCAATAAAAATAATCCTCTTTCACTAATTTTCATCGGAGATATCGAAAGAAAAGATAAAGGTTTTGAGTTTTTAAAAAATATTTTAGAAAAAATAAGTATTAGAATAAATTTATATATAATAAGTAAAAGGACTTATTATAAACTTTCATTTATTAATAAAAGTATTCAGATACAATTTTTAAATCTGATGAGCCCCGGAAAGCTATCTGCTTTCCTAAGAGATAAAGATATCTTTATTTCAACGAGCAGTAACGATTCGTTCAACATTTCATCGGTCGAAGCTATGGCTGCTGGAGCAATTCCTATTCTGACAAAAGAAACAGGGTCTTCAAGATTTATAAAACAGGGAGTGAATGGCTTCGTCTTCGGTTACGGTGATACGGATTCTTTCGTTAATGCTATAAATCTGTTAAATGGTGATAGAATTATTTTGCAAAATATGATGAAAGAATGCCCAAAGATATATGATGAACTGTCATGGAAAAATATTTCGGATTTATATGAGTCGAATTATAAAAATATACTTGCTGATAAATAATGGAAAACAATCTCATTTCCATACTGATGCCGGTTTATAATGATGCTGTTCATATCAATGAGGCAATCGATAGTATCCTAAATCAAACTTTTAAACAATTTGAGCTATTAATTATAGATGATGGTTCTACGGATAGTACTTTAAATATAATTTCAAAATATTCGGATGAAAGAATTAAATTATTTATAAGAAGCCACGCGGGGTTGATTTCACAGTTAAACTTTGGTCTTTCAGTTTCTAATGGTGATTTAATAGCGAGAATGGATTCCGACGATATTGCTATGCCGGAAAAGCTGACAAAACAATTCGAATATTTATCCGCTAACTTTGATATCGATATCGTCGGAACAGGTTTTTATTTCATTAACGAAAAAGGCGCGAATTTATTACTAAAAAAATATCCTGAACATCACGAAGATATAGAGTTTATGATGCCCATGATTGATTGCTTGCTGCATTCTACAATGCTCGCCCGTAAAAAATCTTTAATAGAAGTAGGAGGATATTATGAAGGATATTTGCACGCAGAAGATGATGAATTGTTTTTAAGACTTCTTGTAAATAATAACAAATTTCATAATTTACAGGAACCGCTGTATAAATACAGAATATCCGGAAGGAACAGTGAATATTATAATAAACATAAGGAAAATTCTTACAAATGTTCTTTAATTTATTTAAATAATTTTTATAAGAATAAGAACTTCGGGAAAGATAAAGGTTATTTTTACTTCAGGAGAGCACTACTTGAATATTATAAAGGAAGTATATCAAATGCGCGGAAATATTTATTAAAATCTTTTTTCTATATCCCGGATAAATTTTTTAAGATTCTGCGTTATTTGATATTTACTTTCCTGGGACACGATATATTAAATAATCTGAGAAGAAAAAATGTGACGCAGGCTATAAATCATTTCTTAATTAATAAACTGAATATAGATACATATAATATTAAAAAATAAAATGAATGTATTTAAAAAAATATCGAACATTTTATCGTATTTATTATTCCGATTACTTAGATTAATATTTTACAGGCAAAGTACCGGTGAAACTGGAAATATTTTATTTTTAAACACAGGTCAAATCGGAGACCTCGTGGTTTCTTCAATGATATTTGATAATGACGACGCATTCAAATCGGAATCGAATGTATATTTTTTGATGAAACAAGAATACTTTTCGCTTTTTAATAATTACAAAGGTAAAGTAAACATTTTAACTTATAATTATAATAAATATAAATTTTCTATTTTTTACAGGATTAAATTATTAAAAAAATTAAATTCTTTGAATCTAAATACGGTATTTAATATTACCGCAGCAAGGGGAATATTAAATGACGAAATCACCCTTTTAAGCGGCGCCCGGCGCAAATATACGACCTGCAATAATTTGAAATACCTCGGACAGTTCATAGGAAATAAAATGAACAATGAATATGATGATATATTTTATAAAGAAGAAAAAAACGAATATGACAAACATATATTGCTCTTAAAATATTTATCAATTAAAGAACCTATATTTTTTAATATTAAATCATTTGACACATTAAATTATTCTGACTTCCTCGCAAAAAAAGAATATGATAAAAATAATTATATTCTGATTTCTCCCCTGCCATCCGACTTATCCAAATCGTGGGGAATTGAAAATTATAAAAACCTTTGCAGCGAATTGATTAAAAAATATAAGATAATACTTATTGGTTCTCCCGGCAGCATCGATTCTCTTCAATATATCTCAGGCGGAAATTCCTATATTCAATTAGAAACCTGCGAACTTGAATATATTCCTTCTGTAATTGCAAATGCAAAATTATTCATTGGAAATGATTCGGGATTGACTCATTTAGCGCTGAAACTAAATAGACCCCTCATTGCCATCATAAGCGGAGCGTATTTTAAGATGTATTTCCCTTATAAAGAGGAACCGGGAAAATTCGTATATCTGTATAATATTCAGGATTGCTATGAATGCCATTCCGAATGCATCTATAAAAGCCCTTTATGTTTAACTAATATAAAATTAAACCGTGTGATGGAGGAAATTGAAAAAATTCTGCAATAAATATTGTTTAATAATTTTAGTTTTAATATTTGTTATATTTTCATTTACATTTCCTTTGCGTTTTCTGCTTAATTTTGCTCATGATGATTCCTTCTTTTATTTAAAAATTGCAAATAATTTTTCGCGGGGTTTCGGTTCAACTTTTGACAGAATAAATTATACAAACGGGTACCATCCGCTTTGGTTCTTTATTTTAACGGCAATATATTTCCCGTTTAACTATTTATTTAAAGCCTCACCTGAATTTATTTACAGGATTACATTTTTAATTCATTCGGTAATTTGCATTTTTATTTCGTTTATTACTTTTAAGATATTTAGTTACAGACCGTCAAAAGAGAAATTAAGAATTGCGTTTTCTATATTTATTATTTTAATAGCGGCACTTATTTTTATCAGAGATGTTGGAATGGAAAGTATTCTCGCGTGCCTTGTTTTATCCGCATATTATTTCTATTTCGTAAAAGAATTTTACTTCAATCAAAATCATCATATTTTAAAAACATTATTACTTGTTCTTCTCTTTTTGTGCAGAACTGATTATTTGTTTACTTTAATACCGTTTATTGTTATTTCGAATTATTTTCTTAACAACAGACAAAAGAGAGAACTTATAATAAATTTAGCGGCTTTATTCATTATCGCAGCTATTTATTATTTTCAAAATTATTATTTTTGGGGAAATATTGCTTCCATACCGCAGATAATCGAGAGTTCTTTTCCTAAAATTATTTTATTACCAAACTTAGAAAATTTTATCACAAAGCCTCTGTTTTTTTATAATCAGTTTGTAAAAGTTGGTTTCCTTTTATTTGTAATGATTTTCTGTATTTTTGCTTTTAAAAAAACCAAATTATTTGTAATAGATAAACTCGATTATATGATGTTTTTTTCCTGCTGTGGGTTTTTATTGTTTACTTTATCCCATTATTCGTTCAATATTAATGCGCTTCGTGAGTGGTACATGACTCCTCCTGTTTTCGTTTCGGCCTTATTGTTATTAAAAATTCTGAATAACCATATTAAATTTGCCGGTCTTATTATTTTAGTTTCACTGATTTTTTCTTCCACTATATTTTATTTAACAAGGATAAAAAACGATAAATATTCCTCCGCATATTCTTATGCTTTAAATTTAAAATCTAAAGTTGCAGAAAATGATGCTGTTTTTCAAATCGACTTTTCAGGTGTAGTTGGATTTTTTTCTGAAAGAAATATTATTGACGGCGACGGACTCGCTAATAGTTTTGAGTATTATGATTACAGGAAAAATAACAAACTGGCTGAGTATCTTAACAAATATAAAGTAAAATACTATTCTACGTTTATTGAATATAATCTGAATGATTCCGATACTTTGTTTACAGATGATAGATTTAAAAGTTTTATAAAAGAGTATCCCTTTACTTTTCCTATAAATGACCTTGTAATTAAAGAACCTTATGATTATCAGCATGTGGTTTTCAAAGCAAAAGGTGACTGGTTATTATTTAAACTGAGGTGATTAAATTATTATAATAATTTATTAATTTACTGATAATCCTGTCCGCATAGAAATTATTTTTAATTTCCGAATAAAGATTTTCAGCAATCGTTTTCCTTAATTCAATATCATTGTAAACCTTTTCGAGCATTTCAGAAAGTTTCGGGGGATTGTTTTTTTCAAACAACAATCCGCTGATATTATCTTTAATAATTTCCGGAATACCGCCCGCATTCGATGCAATCACCGGCTTCTTCATTATACCTGCTTCTAAAATAACGTTCGGACAGGCTTCAAATCTTGATGGCAAAACGAACACATCGAGCAAATCCAGATAATATGATATGTTCTCAACTGTATTTATGAAAATCACAGACAAATTATTCCTTTGCACAAATTCCAATGCAAGATTTTTATCGTCTCCGTCTCCTATCAGCATTAATACACTTTCAGGATATTTATTATTAAAAATCTTAAAGGATTCCAATAAAACATCGACACCTTTTTCCTCGTAGTTTAATCGTCCGGCAAATCCGATTAAAAATTTATTGTCAATTTTGTATTTATCAGATAATTCTTTTTTTCCATGCAGTAAATCTCTCTTTTCCTGTTCAACAAAATTATAAATCACCGAAATGCTGTCTGAAGATTTATTGTAATAATTTATTAAGTGCTCTTTTATGTTGTTACTTACAGCTATAATATTTGAAATGTTATAACTAAGTATCTTCTTATTGTAGACTATGTTGTGCACCGTTGTTACTGCTTTTATCTTCGAGTCCTTTTCAAGTCTTTTAGCGAGTAAATCAGTATAGCGATGATGGGAATGAACAATTTCAATATTATTTTTTTTAACAAACTTTTTTAAAACGGACAAATCATTGAAAAACGAAAACGGGTTCTTTTTGTTTATACTGATTTGTAAAAAAGGAATTTCCAATTCTTTAATATTCTTAACAAAATCCCCTTTGTTAGTTGCAAGGAATACTGAATTATTATATTTCTTCAAATATTTAAGTGTAAGAAATACGCTTTTCGATCTGCCGCTGTTGTAATCAAAATCCGGGGTTATATGTAATATTTTAAGATTTTTCAAAATCCTGATTAAAAATTTATTTTTTATATTATTATCAAATTAATATTTATTAATCTAAAAATAACTGTATTTCACAGGTAAATTATCGTTATAATAAAAGAAACAATTAGATTTGTAAATATATATTTATATTAAAGTAATTATATTATTTTGAAAATATTGAATTTTTCAAAATTGATATTAAGTTTCTAAAGCATTTTAAAAAAATACGAATTTAAATCGAAATACAACATATTTAACTTTTTCCATAAGATAATATTTGAAATCGCAACTTGAAATATTTGGATTAAACATTAATAACTTCTCTTACGAAGATATCTTAAATATAGTAGATGAAAAAGTAAGCAATAGGGAAAAATACATTTTATTGTATATAAATGTTTATATTCTTCAATATGTATTGAAAGATAAAAATTATAAATCCTTACTGAATATTTATAATGCTCTGTATTGCGATGGAATAGGTTTATATCTGGCATCGAAAATTTTTTACGGGAAAAACGGTTTCAAAAACCGTCTGACCGGTACTGATTCTTATTATAAAATTTTAGAATTAGCAAACAGGAAAAAATTTAAATGTTTTTTCTTCGGCGGGAGTGAAGATGCAATAATTATGCTGAATAAGAATTTAAATAAAATGTATCCGGACATTATAATTTCAGGCGCAATTCCGCGCGATACTTCATTTGATAAAGAAATAGTTGAAAAAATAAGAATTTCTAATTCAGATATTTTGTTTATAGGATTAGGAACACCTTTTCAGGAACTTTGGCTGTCAAAATTTAATAACACAATAGATATACCGGTTCAAATAGCTGTCGGAAGTGGCATAGATTTTATTTCGGGAAACATTAAAAGAGCTCCCAAAATAATGCAAAAATTAGGTTTTGAATGGCTTTTCAGGCTATTTATCGAGCCTAAAAGACTCTGGAAAAGATATATATTGGGTATTCCGATTTTTATATTTCAATTATTACTATTTAAACTTAAATTAGTATTCAAAGTAAATAAGAGTTAATGAAAAAAGTCTTTTTACTGTTCTTACTCATTATTCCCATATTGAGTAAAGCACAGAATTATAATTGGATTACGCCAAATAAAGATTACCTGAAACTTTATATTACCGATGACGGTATCTACAGAATTAACAAAAGTGATTTCATAAACGCGGGTATAAATCCAAATACTATTGACCCGAGAACTGTAAAGGTTTTTTATAAAGGAAACCAGATACCAATCTTTTTTTACGGAGAATCTGACGGAATATTCAACGACACTGACTATTTTGATTTTTACGGACAGAGAAATTACGGCGGTATAACGAATACTTACAAAGATGTAAATGGTTTGATGGTTGTCGATTACGTTACGAATGAATATTATAATCCTTATTCTGATACCAGCATTTATTGGGTAGGATGGGACGTTACAACAGGCTTAAGGTTCAACGATTTTAATTACAATTCGAATGTTAATTTCCCGCAAAATTATTTCCAGACAAAATTACAGTTCGAAAAAGATTTAGTATATTCGATGGGTGAAACCGTAAATCCAAATGGTGATTTCAGGTATTTTAATACCGAAAAAGTTTCCGGCGAAGGATGGTATTGGAAATCTATGATCAAGCATGATTTTGTTACAGATACGTTTAGTATACCGTATTTAACAAATTCTTCTCAATCCTGTTCGCTCAAATTATTCGCTTATCCAAACTCATATAGTGATACGATATACAATGAACATTGGTTAATAGTTCAAATTAATTCTACGATTTTAGATACACTCTATGAAAATGATTATACTAAATTCGATACTACTTTATATTTTTCTTCTTCCCTGCTTTCGTCAAGTTCCCAGAACCGTATAACGATAACTTATATGAACCCGTTTTTCTATTTAGGTTTCCTTTACTTCGATTATTTTACTCTGTATTATCCGAGAAATTTTATTTTTGAAAATAATCAGATAAGTATTAAAAACACAGGTTCTGATACTACTTCGAAGAAATATAAAATATCGGGTTATAATAATTTAAGTGAAACAAATATTTATGATACAAAATATGGCTACAGGATATCTAATTATACTTCATCGGCAGACACATTGATATTTACAGGGAAAGGAGATGGCAATTTTGAAATAATAAATAAGTACGATACAAAAAAACCATTCAGGATAAAGAGGCGGCAGGTACAAAATCTGGCATCAAATACAAATGGCGCAGATTATTTAATAATTTATAATAACATTTTCGCAGACCAGGCGGAGCAATTGCGCTCGCACAGAGCAAGTTTCGATAACTACAGGTCAGTAAAATCAGAAATCGAAGACATATACGATATCTTTAATTATGGAATGGAAAACCCTGTTGCAATCAAAAATTATGTTAATTATATATATAATAACTGGCAATCCCCGAAATTAAAATATGTTTGTTTGTTCGGACGCGGTTCCACAGACCCTAAAAAAAATAATCCCTCTGCTTTTTATTATCAGAACTTTGTTCCTGTATATGGTAATCCAACTTCAGACGGGTATTTTGTAAATATGAATTCCGCAACTTTCACTTATTATCAGCAAATTGCAATCGGTAGACTGCCTGCATACACCATACAGGAAGCACAGGATATGGTTAATAAAATTATTAATTATGATGCAAACTTCTATGATGTCTGGACAAAAAAATTCGTTTTTATTACAGGCGGTTTTAACGCGGCAGAACAAAAATCATTTATGGATGAATCTGATTATTTAATAAATTCTTATGTCCTCCCGCCTCCGATTGCAGGTTACCCTATAAGAATTTACAGAAGGGATACTACATCGGGACAAATAACCTATGGTTATCAGGACTCCATAAAAAATTCGATTAATAACGGAAGTTTAATTGTAAATTACATCGGTCATGCATCGAGTGCTACGTGGGATAACGGACTAGAGAATCCCGCAATTCTCCAAAACGGAAATAAACTTCCCTTAATAATGAGTATGACTTGTTTCACCGGCAGAAATGCGGAAACCGATTTTTTATCAGGACGCGGATTCGGCGAAATTTTTATGACATTGCCGAGTAAAGGCTCAATTGGATTCATTGGTACAACAGGCTGGAGTTTTGAATATTACGGAAATGTTTATAACGGCTATTTGTTTCAGGGATTCAGTATGGATTCTCTGAGAAGGATTGGGGATGTTAACAAGTTTGCTTCAAAAATGATGAGCAAAGATTCTTTAAATTTTAATTATCGCAATACCATTAACTCATATAATCTTATGGGTGACCCGGCTGTAAAACTTATATTACCGATGTGGCCTGAATTCGATATTCAAATGTCGGATTATTTATTTTCCAATCCGTACCCGTCATTAAGAGAAAATATTTTATTAACAATATACCCGAAAAATCTCGGCACTTATGCAGATTCCTGTAAGGTTAGATTTCAGCTTATTAAAAATAACCAGTCTAATAGAATAAGAGATACAATTGTCAGACGTTTTGGTTTCATCGATACTATAAATTATAATTTTGAAATCGATTCTGCCGGTAATTATGCTATGAAAATTATACTCGATCCGGATAACTGGTATACACAGGAAATTAAAACTAATAACAGCATTACAATACCGATTTCACTTAGAAATATCTCTTATGTACCACTGAAACCAATTGATAATTCTGTTATCAAAAGAGATACGGTCGAATTTGTCGGACTTAATCCTAATATTGATTTGAAAAGAAATATTGTAAAACTTTTATTGCAAATAGATACAACATTTCTTTTTAATTCATCTTTGAACCAAACTTATTTTAAAACGAATATAACGGGAGTTATAACAAAATTTAAAATCCATGTTCCTGTTCTTGATTCCAATATTGTGTATTTCTGGAAGATGAATGCGATAATAAATAATACGGATACATCAGGGTGGTCAGAGACAAGAAGATTTACATACAACCCTATGGTTAATCCGGTCAGGTTCGTTCTATCGGATAATTTTTCGAAAGGTTCGAAGCAAGGAAGTAAATTAATCAGAAGTGTTAACGATTCGGTTATTACGATTTATAAAAAGAAAAGAGGACAGTATAATCAAACTGATTTATTCGGAGTATCATATGATGCTGACAGTATTAAATTAAATAAATTTACCGGAACAATAAAAGCTCAGTCCTGGGGCGGGAATCCATGGGACCCCTCTTATTTCCTTGTAAACAGTATGCAATTAATATTATCCGATTCCCTCAACAACTGGGGCGGTTTGAATTTTGCGAAGATAAGAAAATTAGACGGGGCTTTGCTGGAAACAAAACATATTAAATTTAGTTCTCCGGCATCTTCTGATTCAATGGTTAGTTATTTAAATACCTTTACCGATAAATATATTTTGATGATTGTAAAATCAATTCCAACTTCTGCAACAGTTGATTCTCTTCATGTTTCCGCAAGGAATCTGCTAAAACAATTAGGGAGCATATTTGCAGATTCACTGGATGTAAACAGCTGGGACAGGTGGAGTTTTATTAACTACTCTTTCAGCCCAAATCTAATTACATCCGAAGCTTTCGTCCGGAATGTGCAAAATGTATGGACTCCCGTGTTGAGTAATTTACAGGAACCGTTTCAGAGCGATTCGGGCTCGATAGTACATAATTTTGGAATTGCACTGGACTGGAAAAATTTCTCCTGGGATGAAATTCTATATCCAAACACTACGATAAATTTCGATGTATACGGAATAGATAAAAATTCGAATAATATTTTATTATACTCAAATCTTACGAACAATTCTTTAATATCTTTCGATACGCTGAACACTTTAACATATCCTTACGTTAAATTAATCACAAAGTTCAAAATTGATACAACGAGCGGTACTATTTCTCCTGTTTTAAAATCGATGAAATTCAATTATATCGCTCCGCCTGAAATTATTCCTGACGTAAATTCTTTTGTTAAAAGCGATTCCGTTTTACAGGAAGGTGACACATTAAAAGTTTCATTGCAAATTTATAATGAGGGTTTTGCTTATGCAACAGGATTGATAAATACATGGTCGACAAGTTCTCCGACAGGAATCAGAATAGTAAGAGTCGATACATTAAATTTATTATTACCCGTCGATAGTTCGATAACATCATCGGTTGTAATAAACACTTCACATTTAAGAAGACCTCAGGTTACAAAAGACACCGCGTATCTTTATTTTGATACGAAATTATTTAATCAAAACGAAATATATACATATAATAATTCTGTTATTACCAAATTTATTTTGACAGGCGATTCCATTAAACCATCACTTGATATTACTTATGATGGTATCAAAGTCCAGAGCGGAGATTATATTCAGAAGAAACCTCAAATCGTTGTTAAATTTTTAGACGACAGTAAAATGGTGATTCGGGATACATCACATATCAGGATTAACCTTGACGATTCGGCAATATATTACAACATTAATGGATTACCAAATCCGGATTTAACCATTATATTTCCACAGAACAAATTCCTTCAGGCAACTGTTATATATAAACCGGTACTAAGTGATGGAGAACACAAATTTGATTTTATAGCTTTTGATAATACGGGAAATTATGCCGATACAACGACTTATGATTTAACGGTAAATAATGATTTCAGGATTCTTGACTTGAATAATTATCCGAACCCTATGAAAAATCAAACTACATTTATGTTTAATTTATCAGGAAGTAATATTCCTACGGGCTGTAAAATTAAAATCTATACCGTAGCAGGAAGACTCATAAAACAGATTAATGCTTCCGCAAATATCGGTTATAACCAGATTCCATGGGATGGAAAAGACAGTGACGGTGACTATATGGCGAATGGAGTATATTTATATAAATTAATTATCGATGGTGACAACAAGAGGGAAACCTCTATTCAAAAACTCGCGATTTTGAAATAAAATAATATTTAACTTTTATAAGTTTATTATTTAAAATTATGAAACAATTTTATTTATTTATTTTTTTGATTTTATTCGGGACAAGTTTTTGTTCTGCTCAAAATTATAATTGGATAACGCCGAATACAACATATCTTAAAATGTACATTGTTGATGACGGAATATACCGGATAAATAAGATTGATTTTACGAACGCGGGAATCACAACAGGTACAATCGACCCAAGAACGGTGAAAGTATATTATAAAGGTAATCAGATTCCAATTTATTTCAACGGAGAATCTGATGGTGTTTTCGATGATTCGGATTATTTTGATTTTTATGGACAAAGAAATTACGGCGGTCTGACAAATGCCTATAATTCAAATGGAGGCGGATACCAGGTTGTTTATACTTCTGATGAATATTTTAACCAGTATTCTGATACGAATTCATATTGGATAGGTTGGGGAGGCGCCTATGGCTTGAGATTTACCGATTACACGTTTTCATCGGGTATTAATTTCTCTCCAAATTATTTTTACAAGAAATTGCATTTTGAACAAGACAATTTATATTCTTTTGGACAAAATATAGATGCAAATGATTTTAATAATTTTAACAATGAAAGATATCAGGGTGAAGGCTGGTTTTGGATGCCAATGTACATTTTAAATACTTTAACACAAAACTTCACCACACCATATTTGTCCCCCAATCTTACAAATTGCAAATTTAAAGTGTTCGCATACCCGGGTGCTCAGAACTTAAATTTGACAAACGAGCATTCATTGATAGTAACTATTAATAATGTTTTGGTAGACACAATATACACGACTCATTTTAACAGAATCGATACGACAATATTTTTCCCCAGCACTTTATTAAATTCGGCTGGTAATAATCAGATTAAAATCAAATATTTTACAAGCGATCCGAATATGGGGCTGCTTTTTGACATGTTCGAAATTCAATATTCAAAATCATTTATTTTTGATACAAGCAGAGTTTCGTTCATGACGGGTTCAACAGATTCAACATCAAAAATATTTAAAATTTCAAATTATATACCCGGTAACGGAATAAATATCTATGATGTTAAAAACGGATTCAGAATTATTAATAATACGATAAATGCAGATACATTAATCTTTTCCGGAAAAGGTGATGGAAATTTTGAAGTAATAAATTCTTATATTACCAAAAAACCATTTCGCATAAAGCAGCGTTCAGTTCCGAATCTCGTAACTAATTCAACTGGAGCAGATTATCTTGTTATTTATAACAAGTTATTTGAAACACAAGCTGAGCAATTAAGAGCATATCGGAATAGTCATGATGGTTACAGGTCTTTCAAAGCCGAAATGGAGGATATATATGATATATTTAATTATGGAATCGAAAATCCCATTGCAGTGAGAAATTTTGTCAGAAATACTTATAATATCTGGACAGCTCCGAAATTAAAATTTATTTGTCTTTTCGGAAGAGGTTCCATTGACCCCAAAAGAAATAATCCGGCATCAATTTACTACCAGAATTTTGTGCCTGTCTATGGTGTTCCACCCACAGATGGTTATTTTTCAAATTTGAATGTAGGCACATTTTCATATTACCAGCAAATTCCTATCGGTAGACTACCTGCTTATACAGTCCAGGAAGCTCAGGATATGGTGAATAAGATTATGGGTTATGAATCGCAATCATTAGACACGTGGATGAAGAAAACAATTATGATTTCCGGTGGTTATTATACTGATGACCAGCTATTATATAGTGGTAATTCGGAAACCATACTAACGAGTTATTTAATTCCCGGTCCTCTTGCTTTAAACCCTACGAGAATTTATTTACAGGACCCATCCGGGCTTGTTACATATAACTATGCAGATTCTGTCAAAAATTCTATTAACCGTGGTGCTTTGTTCATGAACTATATTGGTAAGGGTGGGAATGGTTACTGGGATTATTGTTACGATAATACCAATGTTTATTCGAATGGTTATAAACTTCCGTTGATATATAGTTATACGTGTTATACTGGTAAAGATGCTGAATCTACTTCGAGAGGCTTCGGTGAAGGATTTATAACCAGCCCGAATAAAGGAGCAATAGGTTTCATAAGTACAACTGGTTGGGCTTTTTATCCAACCGGACTCGGTCTTGACCAGCAATTTGCTTCATTAATTAGGCAGGATACATCAAGGAGAATTGGGTCGATTTATAGCAAAGCTTCGATGAATTTTGGAACGGGGAGTGATTCGGCAAATTACAATGTGATAAATTCGGTAAATTGTTTTAATTTATTGGGTGACCCGGCTGTGAAACTTTTACTTCCTAAATATCCGGAGTTTGATATAACTTTATCAGATTATAATATTTCAAATTTATATCCTACGGTAAAAGAAAATGTGAATCTGGCAATTTATCCAAAAAATCTTGGAACGCTTGCTGATTCCTGTAAAGTCAGAATTCAGATTACAAAAAATAATTTAAATTATAAAATAAAAGATACAATTCTTCGTACATTCGGTTATATAGATACTATAAATTATAATTTTAGTATGGATTCAACAGGAATGTACGATTTAAAGGTAATTTTGGATGCAGATAACTGGTATCCGCTGGAAAACAAATTAGATAATATTATTAACATCCCCGTTTCTGTTAAAAATGTAGCATTCGTTCCTTTAAAGCCCATCGACAATAGTGTTGTTAAAACTGATACAGTAACTTTCGTCGGCATTAATCCAAATATCAGTCCGCTTAAATTTAATATTAAATTGTTGTTGCAGTTGGATACAACTTCATCATTCACTTCACCAATGCTGGCAACATATTTTAATAATAATATGACAGGTGTTCAGACAAAATTCAAAGTACGGATTCCAATATTGGATTCGAATATAGTTTATTATTGGAGACTGAATATGGTTAAGAATAGTTCCGATACATCCGGATGGTCACAAACCTGCAGATTTATTTATAATAATAACATCGTGCAGAATTTATCTGTATCAAAAAATACAAAACACATTCAACAGGATACAAAATCAAATATAAACCTGATAGATTCTATAATAACAGTTTTTAAATCTAAAGTCGGACAATATAATCTATCTGATTTAAATAGTGTATCATTTGACCCAACTGGAATTAAATTAAATAAATTTACCGGAAATATAATTGCAAACTCATTTAGTATCGACCCCTGGGCTCCAACTTATATTTCAATTTTTAACAATTCAATTGAACTTCTTGGTCCTGCAAATATGGGTGGTTTCCATGTTGCCAAAGTCAAAAAATTGAACGGAAGTTTATTGGATTTAAGACATTTTGTTTTTACATCTTCAACTTCTTCGGATTCTCTTTTAAATTTTCTGAATACTTTTGATACGACGAATATATTAATGATAGTTAAAGTTCCCCCGGTTGATTATACAAATGAAATGAATGAAGCAACGAAAAGCAAATTAATAACATTAGGAAGTATTTATGTCGATTCGGTTACACAAGCGGCTTGGGATAGATGGAGCTTCATAAGTTATATTTCTAATACAAACCAGATAGTTTCCGAAAATTTCTTACCATATAACGTCTGGGCAACTGTTATGAGTACTATGCAGCCTGTATTTCAGGCTACATCAGGTACAATAACTCATTTAATTGGTCCGTCTGAAAGTTGGAAAAATTTTTCCTGGCAGCAGGTCTTAAATCCGAATTCGACGATAAAATTTGATGTAATCGGAATCAACAGAAGTAACCAGGAAGTTACTATTTTAAGTGATTTGACAACTAACAATTTTGTCGATATAAGCTCAATTAATGCTTACCAGTATCCTAATTTAAAATTAGTTGCGAAATTAAATCTTGATTCGATTTCAGGTTCACAATCTCCGGTATTTAAATCTTTAAATTTTAAATACATTCCTCCCGGAGAAATTGCGCTTGATAATAATTCTTATTTGCAGTCTGATTCAATTGTTAATAATAATGATACAATCGGTTTAAGCTTAACTTATTATAACATCGGATATTCCGATTTCAATGGGGTCGTTAGAAATTTCTTCGTTTATAATAACAACGGACAGAAAGTGATTCTAAGATCCGATACAATTATGAGTATTCTAAAAATTGACAGCGCTAGTTACTTAAAAACAAAATTCCCCATTGCGGGAATTCCGAATTTCCGAAGGTATAATAATTCAGTTGATTTCAATGTAGAGGTTCAGCCATTCGGACAGCAAAATGATTATTATTATTACAACAATTCCGCCGTCTCGAACATAGTTGTTAAGAATATTTTGAAGACTCAAAGTCTTGAAGTGTTATCTGACGGAGTGAAATTAATAAACGGAGATTTTGTGCGTTCAAAACCAGATTTGGTTTTTAAATTTAATGATATGAATTTCAGATATTCAGGCGTGTTCGATACAACATCGTTAAGATTATTCATTAACAATTCTTATATACCGTATAATATTCTTAACCCTGATAAATCTATATTGAAGGTAGAAAATAAAACAATAAGTAAAAATAGCCCGATAATTATCAGGTGTAATCCGACATTACCGGACGGTCAGAATAATTTTAAATTCTTTATGCTGAATTCCGAAGGTAGTAATTATGATACTGTTAAATATGATGTATTGGTTTCCAATCAGTTGCTGGTAAAAGACCTTTCTAATTACCCGAATCCGATGAAGAATAAAACTGATTTTATATTTAATCTTGGCGGAGATAAGACTCCGACCAGTTGTAAAATTAAAATTTATACAGTTGCGGGAAGACTGATAAAATTAATCGATTCTCCTGTAATTATTGGTTTTAATAAAATCTCCTGGGATGGCAGGGATCAAGACGGAGACTATATTGCAAACGGTGTTTATCTGTATAAAATTATAATTCAGGGCGAATCCCAGACTGAAACAGCCATTCAAAAATTAGCGATTCTAAAATAAAATAAATTTTTTTTGTAGCCGCAGGTCGAAGATTCCGATTTATCGGAACTTTAGACTGCGTTATGCTCTTGTAGCCGCAGGTCGAAGATTCCGATTTATCGGAACTTTAGACTGCGTTATGCTCTTGTAGCCGCAGGTCGAAGATTCCGATTTATCGGAACTTTAGACTGCGTTATGCTCTTGTAGCCGCAGGTCGAAGATTCCGATTTATCGGAACTTTAGACTGCGTTATGTTCTTGTAGCCGCAGACTTTAGACTGCGTTATGCTCTTGTAGTCGCAGACTTTCATACTCTCATTCCCAATCCCCTGATTGGGAATGAGCTTTTCACTTTTTAAATTTGAACATATTAATGTAAAATTTTCTTCTCGTTCCCACACTCCTGCGTAAGAACGCATCAATATTTACCGATTCATAATCTTACAACTAATTTCCTTGACATAGAATTTTATTTCCGTTATTTTTGTTAACTAAATGGTTAATCTTATTAGTTAAATTAAATAATCAAACTATATGGATAATTCAGATGTGTCAGATGACCGGAATGCCGAGAAGCGGATACTCGAATCTGCCCGGCATATATTTCACATCAAAGGCTTCGAGGGAACAAAGATGCAGGAAATTGCCGATGACGCCCGTATTAATAAGGCTATGCTTCACTATTATTACAGGAGCAAAGATAAGCTCTTCGAGGCAGTATTCAGCGAAGCTGCAATGGATTTTTTCCCGAAGGTTTTGCAATTGATTGATAACGATTTACCGGTTTTCGAAAAAATCAAAAATTTTGTTCACGGGTATATAGATGTTGTTCTCACAAATCCCTGCATCCCGGGATTTATTATTTCAGAGCTCAACCAAAACCCGGAACGTTTGAAAAAATTTTTTTCAAAAAAACAAATCCGACCGCCTGATAAATTCGTTAATCAGATTATAAAGGCAGCAAGGGATAAAAAGATTGTACCGACAGACCCTATGCAGTTAATGCTGAATATTATTTCCCTGTGCTTATTCCCTATCGTTGCAAGACCTGTAATAGAAACTATTTTTAATATTCCCGACAATAAATATCTCCGGTTTATGGAAGTTCGTAAAAAAGAAGTTACAAAGTTTATTATAAATTCAATAAAGGTAAAATAAAAATGAATTTAATAATTTTATTTTTAATGTTTTTTACGCATCCTCAGGATACTTTAAAGCTGAATAACTGTTATGAAAAAGCTTATGATTCATATCCGAATGCGTATGTGAAAAATTATTATCAGTCCAACACAAATTTAAAATTGAAAAATCTGGACGTTAATTTTTATCCCCAGATTTCATTTAAGGGACAGGCAACATATCAATCCGATGTTCCTGTAATTAATATCAGCATTCCACAATTCAAACCCCCGGAATTGAGCAAGGACAGGTACCAGGTTTTAATGGATTTAAAACAATTGATTTATGACGGCGGGTCTACAGGCTATCTTAAAGAGGTGGAAGAAAAGCAACTTTCAACTGATAACCAGAAAATTGAAGTTGAACTGTATGCACTCAGGCAAAGAGTGAATGATTTATACTTCTCAGCCTTGCTGATTCAGGAGAATAAAAATGTCACACAGATTTTATATGATGATATTAAAGCCCGGATAACAGAAATGGAATCACGGGTTGAGAACGGAACAATTCCTAAAAGCAATTTATATATATTGCAGGCTCAGTTACTTCAAACTTCACAGGACCTTGATAATATCGAAACCGATAGAATTGCTACAATTAAAATGCTCGCTCAGTTAATCGGAACTGATTTAAATTCGGATACATATTTATCCCTGCCAAATCCTGTTTTAAATAATCTCGAAGTTGCGGCGGGCGACAGACCCGAATATAAATTATTCGAAGTTCAAAAAACACAGCTCGAGGCATATAAAAATACAATATCCTCTCAAAGCATTCCAAAAGTCAATTTATTCGGAGAAGCGGGCTATGGTCGGCCCGGATTGAATTTCCTCGATAACACATTTCAGCCATATTATACTGTTGGAATAAATTTTCAATGGAATCCCATAAACTGGAATTCGAATAACAATCAAATGCAAATGTATGAAATAAATGAAAAAATAATTGACAAGCAAAGGGAAACATTCGATAAAAATTTGTATATCTCGCTTGAAAAATATAAATCAGATATATTAAAATACGAAAAACTTTTACAACGTGATGAAGATATAATTGCTCTCAGAGATAAAATTGTAAACAGCACACAATCCCAGTTGCAAAATGGTACGATAACATCGACTACTTTTCTGACCGAACTTAATAATAAAAACCAGGCAATGCTATTGTATAAAACTCATCAAATTCAGCTTGTGCAGGCAAAAATAAATTTTTTAACTACGAAAGGAATTAAAATAAATGAATAAGATAACTTTATTAATATTTGCCCTTTTATTTTTATCTTTATCTTCCTGTTCAAAAAATGAAAAACTCTCTGATGCATACGGTAATTTTGAAGCGGTAGAAACTATTGTCTCCGCTGAAGCTACAGGTAAATTAATAGACTTCAATGTTGAAGAAGGACAAACTCTCGAACAGGATGCCGTTGTAGGCAAGGTTGATATTGACCAGCTCTCCTATAAAAAAATTCAACTCGAAGCGCAAAAAAATTCAATTAAAACAAGATTTAATAATATTTTTTCGCAGATAGCAGTCTTACAGGAACAGAAAAAAGTTAACCAGGTTGAAAAAGAGCGAATCGAAAAATTGATTAAAAGTGATGCCGCAACTACCAAACAGCTCGACGATGTAAACGGCATTTTAAATGTTTTGAACAAACAGATTAATTCTATAGAAACGCAAAACAGTACTACAATTCAGGATATAAAAACCATTGATGCACAAATTCAACAAATACAGGACCAGATAGAAAAAAGTTCTGTAATAAATCCCGTAAAGGGAACGGTTTTAATGAAGCTTGCCGAGCCATCCGAAATTGTTAGCTATGGAAAGCCCTTATATAAAATCGCCGATTTAACTGTTATGGAACTCCGTGTTTATGTAAGCGAAACTCAGTTACCCGAAATAAAAATTGGTCAGAAAGTGAGAGTATTAATTGATGCTGATAAAAATAATTTTAAAGAACTCGAAGGAACAATTAGCTGGATATCATCAAAGGCTGAGTTTACACCGAAAATAATTCAGACGAAGGAAGAACGCGTCAATCTTGTTTACGCAGTAAAAGTAAGAGTAAACAATAATGAAGGAAATTTGAAAATCGGTATGCCCGGTGAAATTATGTTTAAATAATATATTTGCTTAGGATAATAATGAACGTTATAGAAGTAAAAAATATATCGAAGTCATTTAAAGATGTGATTGCTGTGAATGATATCTCATTTGATGTTGAGAAAGGCGAATTGTTTGGTTTCATAGGTCCTGACGGTGCGGGAAAAACGACGTTATTCAGATTGCTGACAACACTTCTGATTCCGGATAAAGGTTCTGCAAAAGTTCTCGGTTTCGATACTGTAAAAGATTATAAAAAGATAAGAAAATCAATCGGATATATGGCCGGAAGATTTTCATTATATCAGGATTTAACTGTTGAAGAAAATCTGAAATTTTATGCAACCATATTCGGAACTACAATACGACAAAATTACGACCTGATAAAAGATATTTATGTTTTACTCGAACCATTTAAAAAGAGAAAAGCGGGTAAACTATCGGGTGGTATGAAACAAAAGCTTGCATTATGCTGTGCCCTTATTCACAAGCCCGAATTGCTTTTTCTCGATGAACCAACAACCGGAGTTGACCCCGTATCGAGAAATGAATTCTGGGATATGCTCGGTAATTTGAAACAGCAGGGAATCACAATTATTGTTTCTACTCCTTATATGAACGAAGCCGCTCTTTGTGACAGGGTTGCATTAATGCAAAAAGGTAAAACACTCGAAATAAATTCGCCGAATTTAATTGTAAATGAATTTAAAAAACCGTTATTCTTTATAAAAGCGGACAATATGTATGAATTGAGGTTAAAGCTTTTGGAATATGAACACAGTGATACGATACAGCCTTTCGGAGAATATTTACATTATACGGATAAAAGAAATGAAATACATCCGGATGAAATAAAAAAATATCTGGAAGAAAAAGGAATGAATAATGTTTCAATGGAACCGGCGAAACCCAATATTGAAGATTGCTTTATGGAATTGATGGATAAATCATAGCGTCCTCCCCTCCCCTTATAGGGGAGGGGCTGGGGGAGAGGTTGAAATGTTAATTGCTTTTCCTCTTTCCCAATCCCCGATTGGGAAAGAGGAAATTGAAATTGAAACGCAACATTAACATTGCGATAAAAATATGCAAAATAATTATATTATAGAAGCAGAAAATTTAACAAAAAAATTCGGACATTTCACTGCCGTTGACTCGATAACTTTTAATGTCAGCAAAGGTGAAATTTTCGGTTTTCTCGGAGCAAACGGTGCAGGCAAAACAACTGCAATGAGAATGCTTTGCGGATTATCTACTCCCACGTCGGGTAAAGCTACTGTGGCGGGTTTTGACGTTTACAAAGAAACCGAAAAGATAAAAAAGAATATTGGTTATATGAGTCAGAAATTTTCTTTATATGAAGACCTTACCGTTCTGGAAAACATAAGATTCTATGGCGGCATATATGGCTTAAATAATTTACAGATTAAAGAAAAAACAGAAAGTCTCATCGAGCTTTTAAAAATAGAAGATGCAAAAAATAAATTAATAAAATCTTTACCTCTAGGCTGGAAACAAAAACTTGCATTCTCAGTTGCAATTATTCACGACCCTAAGATTGTTTTTCTCGATGAACCGACGGGCGGAGTTGACCCTTTAACGAGAAGGCAGTTCTGGAATATGATTTATCAATCTGCATCGGAAGGCGTAACTGTTTTTGTTACGACGCACTATATGGATGAAGCTGAATATTGTAACAGAATATCAATGATGGTTGACGGAAAAATTGCAGCACTGGATACTCCTCGTAAACTCAAGGAAATGTTCGGTGCGAAAACTATGCAGGATGTTTTTGTAAAATTAGCAAGAACGTAAATCAACATTTTAAAATTTCAAATGAAAAAATTCAAAGGATTTTTAGTAAAAGAGTTTCATCACATATTCAGGGATTACCGGACGCTTCTAATATTATTCGGTATGCCCATTACACAAATATTACTTTTCGGATTTGCAATCACAAATGAAATTAAAGATGTTAAAATTGCAATACTCGATAAATCAAAAGATAACTTGACAAAAGAAATAGGTGATAAATTAATTTCATCGGGATATTTTATAAATTATGATAATCTTAAATCCGAAAAAGATATAGAGCCGGAGTTCAGGAAAGGTATTGTCAAAGAAATAATAATTTTCGAACCTGATTTTGCGGATAACCTGAATCATTACGGCTCTGCTTCGATACAGCTTATCGCCGATGCTTCAGAACCTAATCTTGCGAATATGATAATTAGCTATACATCAGCCATTATTATAGATTACCAGAGAGACCTCGCAAAATCTTCAAATTATATTCCGAATATTAACACAGAAGTTAAGATGAGATATAATCCGAATTTGAAAAGTGTTTTTATGTTTGTTCCGGGACTGATGGCTATAATTCTTCTGTTGGTTTCAGCGCTTATGACTTCGATTTCGATTACTAAAGAAAAGGAAATCGGAACAATGGAAGTTTTGCTCGTTTCACCTTTGAATCCATTGATGATTATAATCGGAAAAGTAATTCCTTATATGCTTCTTGCTTTTGTTAATGCATCGGTTATTTTAATTCTGGCTAAGTTTGTATTTGCAGTTCCGATTGTCGGGAGTATTCCCCTGCTTGTAGCTGAATGCATGCTTTTTGTTCTTACTTCATTATCATTGGGCTTATTAATTTCTACATTAAGCAATAATCAGCAGACCGCTATGATGGCTTCACTTGTAGCCCTTATGCTTCCGACAATTATTCTGTCGGGTTACATTTTCCCGATTGAAAGCATGCCTTACCCTTTACAACTATTAAGCAATATAATTCCGGCAAGATGGTTCATTGTCATTGTACGCGGGATTATGCTAAAAGGAAATGATATTACATATATATGGAAAGAGACTTTGATACTTGCAGGCATGACACTATTTTTCATTTTCTTGAGCCTCAAAAAATTTAAAATAAGGCTTGAGTAATGTAAATCAACATTTATGTTGATTATTTAACCAAGGTTGAAATAAAAACGAAAAAGTAAATTTTAAATAAGAGAAATACCTCACCCTATCCCCTCTCCTGAAAGGAGAGGGGGGTGAACAAAATGAATTATAAATTATGCGCACTATAAGATTTTTATTAAAAAAAGAATTTCTCCAGATTTTCCGCAACAAGGCGATGGTCCCCATAATATTTATTATGCCTTTGCTGCAATTATTAATTTTATCCAATGCCGCTACCTATGAAATCAGGAACATCAGTTTCAGCGTTGTAGACCTTGACCAGAGCAAGTTTTCACGTGAATTAATTTCAAAATTTACCTCCAATGGATATTTTATTTTATCGGAAAGTTCTTTTTCCGTTCCTGAATCTGAAGAAGGATTTAAAAAGAATACTTCAAAATTAATTTTACAAATACCCCACGATTTTGAAAAAGATTACAGGAAAACGGGAAATGCGGAAGTGCAGTTTATTATCGATGCCGAAGATGCCTCATCAGCAGGTTTGATTTATAATTATTCTTCCGTTATCGTCCAGCAATTCAACTCAGATATTGTAACGGAATGGTCGGGCACAAATGAAATAATGAATAACCCGATGATTAATATAACATACTCTAATTGGTTTAATCCCGAACTGAATTATAAAACTTATATGGTGCCGGGAATACTTGCTGTGCTTGTCTCCATGATTGGAATATTTTTATCGGGGATGAATATTGTGAAAGAAAAAGAAATCGGAACGATTGAACAATTAAATGTTACTCCAATAAAAAAGAGCCAATTCATAATCGGAAAATTGTTACCATTCTGGATAATTGGATTATTCGAACTTGCCTTTGGAATTTTTCTTGGCAGAATTATATTTAATGTTCCAATGCTCGGAAATCCGTTATTAATATTTTTCATCGCTTCTATTTATCTTCTCGTTATTCTCGGAATGGGTTTATTTATTTCAACTATGACGGATACACAACAGCAGGCAATGTTTATTTCGTGGTTCTTTATGGTAATATTTATGCTGATGGGTGGAATATTCACACCGATAGAAAGCATGCCTGCCTGGGCACAGACGATAACGTTATTCAATCCCATTTCCCATTTCGTAAGGGTAATGAGAATGATAATGCTGAAAGGTTCAGGTTTGAAAGACGTCCTCCCTACAATTTATATCATCTCGGCTTATGCAGTTGTAATGCTATCGCTTGCAATCTTTAGATATAGAAAAGTAGAAGGATAATTTGTATTACTTTTAAAAACGATTAAAATTATATTAGCTGAAATTTAATATTAATTTTATGAATTACGGAATTTCTAAAACACTCGATATTTCTTATGAACAGGCGATTGAGAAAGTAACCGAAGAATTAAAGAAACAGGGTTTCGGAATTCTTACTACAATCGATGTAAAAGAAACTTTAAAGAAAAAGCTGGACGTGGATTTTAATAAATACATAATACTCGGTGCCTGCAATCCTCCTTTTGCTTACGAAGCATTAAAAGCCGAGGAGCAAATCGGGTTACTTTTGCCGTGCAACGTGATTGTTTACAAAAAAGAAGGAAAAACGGTTGTATCCGCGTTCAATCCGGCGGCAATTACTTCGTTGTCGGATAATAAAAAAATGCACGAACTTTCTGTTGAGCTTAATGCATTAATGAATAAAGTAATAGATAGTTTATAATATGAAGAAAAAAAAGATTGTAGTATTGACAGGTGCCGGAGTCAGCGCTGAAAGCGGTTTATCTACATTCCGCGATTCAAACGGGTTGTGGGAAAATTATAATGTATATGAAATCGCTACTCCCGACGGCTGGTACAATAACCCTTCACTCGTTCTTGAATTCTATAACCAGAGAAGACGTCAGCTGAAAAATGTTGAACCGAATGCCGCACACTATGCACTTGCAAAGCTTCAGGAAAAATATGACGTGACAATTGTTACTCAAAACGTAGATAACCTTCACGAGCGAGCAGGCTCAAAAAATATTATTCATCTTCACGGCGAACTTACAAAAGCAAGAAGCACTGAAAATTATCATTTTGTTATAGATATAGGATATGATGATATTCATATCGGGGATTTATGTGATAAAGGTCACCAGCTAAGACCTCACATAGTATGGTTTGGAGAATCGGTTCCAAAAATTTACGAGGCTTCGAAAGTTGCTTCTGTTGCAGATATTATTATTGTAGTCGGCACTTCTCTCGTGGTTTATCCCGCCGCGGGATTGATTGAATATGTTCCTGAAAATTCATATAAATATATTATTGACCCTGTCAAACCGGCAGTTTATAACGCTCATAGAAATCTTGAATTCATTTTAGAAAAAGCTACCGTCGGGACTCCGCCTCTTGTAGAGAAATTATTGAAAGAATCTCACACTGATGAATAATCCAACCAAAATATTAATTGTAGGCACAGGCGCAATCGGCGGATATTTTGGCGGAAGGCTTTCTCAAAATCCCGGTAATGAAGTTTTTTTCCTCGCACGCGGAAAAAATTTATCCAATCTTAAAAAAAACCGATTAATTATTAAAAGTATAAACGGAAATGCAAATCTTAAAATAAATGTATCCGATAAACCTGAAGATTTTAAAAATGATTTTGATTTAATATTGATTTCTGTAAAATCGTACGATACGGCAAATATAATTAAGCAAATCAAAAAAGTAGTTAACAAAAACACAATCGTACTCTCACTTCAAAACGGAATAGATAATTATAAAAAACTAATTAAAGCTTTCGGGAAAAGCCGTGTTCTGCAGGGCATTTGCCGGATAGCCGTTGAAATGACCGGAAATTCAGTTATAAGTCACACTGCTCTTGGAATTATTGTGATTGGTGAGTTAGATAAGAAAAAATCAGGGCGAATAAATAAACTCAATAATATTTTTACGGAATCATATATAAAATGTATAATCTCAGAAAACATTATCAGGGATATATGGGTAAAGTACGGCTGGAACTGCATTTTCAACACATTAACAGGAATTACTGCATTAACAGCTGATAAATTTTTTGCGGATGCTGAATCCGAAAAAATTATTTATGATTTTTATAATGAATTCAAAAAGATTGCAAAGAGCGAAGGTATTATATTAAATAAAGAAGATGAAATTAAAATCATAGATGACACGAGAAAATTTACAATTTTCAAAACTTCCACATACCAGGACAGATTAAAAGGTAAAAAATTGGAATTTGAAACCTTTACAGGCTATTTGGTAAAACTTGCCGATAAAAATCATATAGAAGTACCAATCATCCGGGCATTGCATAAAATAATCCGAATTGTAGATTTAAGTGTCGGATCAAAATAAATATATTGTTCAACCCCTACGGGGTTGGGAATATTAGTGTGAAATAATTCCTATAAATATGAAACTCCTGACGGAGTTTAGAACCCACTGTCAAATATAATTGCTATAAACGGGAAACTCCTACGGAGTTTGGCGGTGTTGGGTTTTCTTTTCCTATAAACGGAAAACTCCTGACGGAGTTTAAATGCGAATAAAAATTTATCCCCTTTCAAGTCTCACGTTTCAACTTTAGCAAAATCACGTTCCCAAAGGGGACTTTGGGAACGAGTATAAAAAAAATTTTCCCTTCCACCTTTCACCTCTGAACATTCGCATCTCTCCTTTCACGTCTCACGTCTCACCTTACCCATTATATTAAAATTCTTCTTTAATATACATTTTGTTAATATTTATGTGTTAATACCCTCAATATCATTTCTTATTACATTGAATATAAAAACTAATATTTGTAATTTTCATAAAAATAAATTCTTAATGGCAAAAGGATATAATGTTCTCTTCGTTACCAGTGAAGTATTACCGTACTCCAAGACTGGTGGTCTTGCAGATATTTCAAACTCACTTCCACAGGCATTAAATGCTCTCGGCAATGAAGTCAGGATAATTTCTCCAAAATACGGTCAGCTCGATGAAAGAAGACTTCAAATTCATGAAATTAAAAGGCTGAAAGATTTAAAAATCAATATCATAGACACCCAAAGCAAATTCAGCATTAAATCTTCATTCATTCACGGAAAGAACACTAAAGCACAGATTTATCTTTTAGAAAACCAGGATTTTTTCAAGAATAAAGGGATTTATCAGAATATCAGGACGAAAAAAGATTTTCCGAATAATGATGAGAGATTTCTTTTCTTTTGCAAAGCTGTTTTGGAAATTCTTGAAATCCTGCAATGGAAGCCCGATGTGATTCACTGTAACGACTGGCAGACTGCTTTGATTCCCGCTATGTTAAAAAGAATTTATAAAAATAATCTTCACATTAAAGATATTAAAACGGTTTTCACAATTCATAACTTGGCTTACCAGGGAGATTTCGCTTCATCAACGTTCAAAAAGACAAACCTTCCCGAATCAGTTTTGAGTGAAGTAGGATTTGCTAAAAACAGGTTTAATTATTTAAGAACCGGGTTGTATTATGCCGATAAAATAACTACAGTAAGTGAAAAATATGCAGAAGAAATAAGAACGAAAAAAGATTATAGCTGCGGAATGGGTGACCTCCTTGCAAAGAGAAAAAAAGATTTATCGGGCATACTGAACGGAATAGATTATTCCAACTGGAATCCGAGTGTGGATAAAATTATTACATACAGATATACATACCAGGAAATTCCTTTGAAATATGAGAATAAAAGAGAATTGCTTCACAAATATAATCTCGAATACAAAGAAAATATTCCGCTTATCGGAATCATAAGCAGGCTCGTCGATGAAAAAGGATTTGAACTTATTGTAAATATTCTTCCGGAACTTATGAAGGAGAACGTTCAACTTATAATACTCGGTGAGGGAGACGAAAAATATCAGAAGTTTCTCACGAATGCGAAGAAAAAATATGCTAAGAAACTCATTGTACACATTGGTTTTGATGAAAATTTAGCACATCATATACAAGCCGGATGCGATATGATATTAATGCCGTCTAAATATGAACCGTGCGGGTTAACACAGCTTTATAGCTTAAGTTACGGAACTGTTCCCGTTGTCAGGAATACAGGCGGACTTTCCGACACTATTACCGATTACAGAAAACCAGATGGAACGGGATTTTTATTTGATAATTACAACGGAAAAGACTTCCTTACCACTATAAAAGCAGCATTAAATGTTTATAAAAATAATAAGCAGAAATGGTATACTATAATCAGAAATGGTATGGCACTGGATTTCTCGTGGAAAGTTTCTGCTTTGAAATATATGAACCTTTATAAAAAAGTAGTTTCTTCTTGAACAAAATAATTTAATTGAACAAAGCAATTTTTTTAGACCGCGACGGCACTATTAATAAAGAAGTCAATTACTTAATCAGGAAAGAAGATATTGAAATTTTAAATGGTGTTACAAAAGCATTAGCTTGCTTCAAGCAATCAGGTTTCCTCAATATTATTATTACCAATCAATCTGCAGTTGCCCGTGGTTTTATTTCGGAAGATAACCTCAAAGATATACATTCTGCTTTGAGCAAAAAATTAACTTTGAAACATATTCCCCTCATCGACGATATATTATATTCCCCATACCACAAAGAAGGCATTATCAGGAAATATAAATCGGATAGTTTTTACAGAAAACCCGGAACCGGTTTGATATTAAAAGCAATGTTAAAATATAATATCGATTTAGAAAAATCTTTTCTGATAGGCGATTCTCTTGTCGATATGCAATGTGCTGATAATATTAATCTTAAAAAAATCCTCGTTTTAACAGGATATGGGAAAAAAACCTTAAAACAATGTAAGGATAGCAATATAAAAATAGATTTTATTGCGAAAGACCTTTTGGAGGCTTCAAAATTTATTAAAAAGTATTTAGAATATTAAAAAAGAAAATACTATATTATTTGTTATTCTATATAAAAATATGTAAGTTAATTATGATTTTTTATTAATTTGATGCAACAATAAACTTAATGGTTAAATATTTTATAAATACAAAAATTCCGATTCAATATATCCTGATTTTAATATTGATAAGCACATTTTTTATGTCCGGATGCAATAATAATCCGAACGATTTAGGCTTAAATTACATCTCAAGTGATACTCTGGGTACTCTGATACTGGATTCTCAGAAGGATACAATGAATATCACAAACAAAAATTTCCTGAAATATGTCAATACTTCAAGTTCGTTCAATATGATGGTGGGAAATTATCAGAATTATAATTCCAAAGCTTTATTGAGATTCAATAGTATTACCGCCGATTTCGACAGTTCGTCAATCTTATCTGCTACTCTCTATTTGAGATATAATGGTTATGCTTTTAGTGATTCAAACGGTATTACGTCTTTTAATATTTATAAAATTAACAGTGACTATGATTTTGATACCGTAACCTATGATCAGTTTTCCAGCAGTGATATAGGTACGACTCTGCTCGGGTCATATTCAGGTACCCCGCATGATACAGTGAAAATCGCCATTCCGTTTAATAACCAGACAATCAAAGACTGGCTTGAGTCTGCTGCAGATACAAATTATACGGTTAAAAATTACGGAATAATTTTAGTCCCGAATTCAAATTCGAATAATATAAAAGCATTTTATACTTACGGTTCGGGAGATGTAAACAACATTCCGACCATAGTTGCCATTGTTACGAAATATGGTGTGGTTGACACACTGACGTTCAATACAACGAAGTCAGTATCACTAAATTATGCACCTACTACATTAATGACAAATGACAGGATTTTCCTGCAAAACGGTGTGGCTTTCAGGGATGTGATGAAATTTGATTTAACAAAGTTATCTTCAAAAGTAATTATCAATCAGGCTCTGATTACACTGTCATTAGACAGGGCGAATTCTTTTATATCAAATAGTTTGGGTTCGGACGCAAAACTGCTGGCGAATATGATAACGGATTCAGTTGCATTAACAAATGATGGTATTAATTTTTATTCAATCCAACCGGATTCCAACACTTATACAATCAACGTGACTCCCATATTTCAAAAATGGAATTATGGGGTTTCGCCTAATTTCGGAATATTAATCAGAAATATTTATGATTATACTAATTTAGACAAATTTGTTTTTTATTCCGGCAATTATTCCGACGCAAGCAAGAGACCAAAACTGCGAATCAGATATACAATAAGGAGATAAATGTACAAAAAAATGAAAATGAACATAAGAAATATATTTTTAAAAGATAAACGAACTAAAATAATTATTTTTACAATAATAATTTTATTCGGCAGAAATATTTTTGCTCAGGATGATTTTTCGCAAGGCTCGCCTTATACAGCATTCGGAATCGGTGACCTGCAATATACAGGAAACATCAGAACTGCTTCGATGGGAATTCTTGGTATATCGCTGTTTGGAAATAATGCGAACGATATAAATCCGGCCGGAAATACTAAACTGGGATTCACAGATATTTCATTAGGCTTTAAATATACATTTCTAAATTCATCGAACAGTGTTACCAGTTCGAAAAATTCAAATGGAAATGTATCAGGAGTCGATATTGGAATACCTTTAAATAAAGACCTCGGGTGGTCGATGAATCTTGGATTTATTCCCATCAGCACTGTAAATTATAAGATTTCCAACCAGGTTGTAACACCTGAGGGAGTTCCTTATACACAGACGTATGCAGGCGGGGGTGGTGTATCGAGGATTAATTTTGGTATGTCATACACTTTATTTAAATCGATAAACCTTGGTGCGGAATATAATTATTCGTTCGGTAACATTAAAAAACTGGTTCTTCTTGATTTTGGCAATTCGGATATAACTAATTCTTACGAACGTTCGGAAAATAATTTATCGGGTTCGTACTTTAAGGGCGGTATAATTCTCGAAGCAGGAAAATTGATAAATTCGAAACTCCTTAATGATTTAAACTTTGGATTTTTTTATCAATCCAAATTAAACCTTACGTCTAATATAGATGCTATATATCAGACAATTTTAGGAAATGATACTTCGCAGATAACCGGAGGTACACTTGTAATTCCGTCATCTTATGGCTTCGGATTTTCAAATAAATTTGGTAAACAATTAATTGTTTCCGGTGATGCACTTATTCAAGACTGGAGCAATTACATATCTGCCGGACAAACGCAGGCAAATTTCGGTAATTCATACAGAATGGGACTTGGCTTTGAAATTATTCCTATCGATAAACCGGATAACACGTTCTGGGAAAACCTCTCTTACAGGTTCGGTGGTTTCTATCAGAAATCTTATTTTACCGTTAACGGGACTGATATAATCGGTTACGGCATAACTGCGGGTTTGGGTATTCCTTTGAATAAATTTAATTCACTCGATTTGGGAATTTCGTATTCCGTAAGAGGGAAAACAGATAACGGTCTGATAAAAGACCAGTTAATTAAATTATCTGCCGGATTTAATTTCGGAGAACTCTGGTTTATAAAGGCGAGAACTGAAGATTAAAATTTAAATAAATAAAATTTTTTAAAATAATTTTTTTGATATTATGAATTTAGCAATTGGCACGGACCACAGGGGTTACGAACTTAAAGAAAAATTAAAAAAATATTTTGAAGATAATAATTATAATGTAAAAGATTTTGGTACTAACTCTACCGAAAGTGTGGATTATCCCGATTATGGAAAAGCTGTAGGCGAAAGTGTTGCAAAGAAAGAATCGGATTTCGGAATTGCAATTTGCGGTAGCGGAATTGGTATATGTATAGCGGCAGACAAAGTAAAAGGTGTCAGAGCAGTAAACGCAAATACAGAGCAGCTTGCTGAAATGGCAAGAAAACATAACAACGCTAATGTAATTTGTATAGGTTCTGATTTTATAGATTTTAATACAGCTGTTAAGTTTATCAAAATATTCATTCATACGAAATTCGATGGTGGAGAAAGACACGAAAGACGAATTGAGGAACTTGATAAGATTTAATTTATTTCTCAAATTTGTTGCCGCAATTTCAGTATTATATATGTAAAATATTTTATGCTCACTCCAAAGCACAACCGGAATGAGAAATTATTCTTGAATACTAATTTTAATTATTTAAATAATCATTACAAAATAAATAATTTATGAACAACACTCTTGAACAAATAGATAAAGAAATATTTGATACCATTAAAAGCGAAACAAAAAGACAGGCAGATAAACTCGAATTAATCGCATCCGAAAATTTTGTTTCAAAAGCCGTAATGGAAGCACAGGGCTCGACATTAACAAACAAATACGCCGAAGGTTATCCCGGAAAAAGATATTACGGCGGATGTGAATGGGTGGATGTTGCAGAGAATCTCGCAAGAGACAGAGCTAAAGAACTCTTTGGAGCCGAATATGCAAACGTACAACCGCATTCCGGAAGCCAGGCAAATATGGCTGTTTACTTCTCTTTCCTTAAACCCGGCGATAAAGTGATGGGAATGAATCTCGCTCACGGCGGACATTTAACTCACGGTTCACCGGTTAATTTCTCCGGACAATTATATAAATTTGTTGCATACGGAGTCCACGCCGATACCGGCTACATCGATTACCAGAATGTCGAAGATGTTGCTAAAAAGGAAAAGCCTAAAATGATTACTGTCGGAGCAAGTGCGTATTCGAGAAATATTGATTATAAGAAATTCCGTGAAATCGCCAATATGGTCGGTGCATTTCTTTTTGCAGATATTGCGCATCCTGCCGGACTCATAGCAAAAAAATTATTGAATGACCCTCTTCCCTATTGTCACGTGGTTGCAACCACAACTCATAAAACGTTAAGAGGTCCGAGAGGCGGAATGATACTTGTAGGCAAAGATTATGAAAATCCGTTCGGTATTGTTGCACCGAAATCAGGCAGAGTTAAAATGATGAGCGAGATAATTGATTCCACTGTAATGCCCGGTGTACAGGGCGGTCCGCTTATGCACGTTATTGCCGCAAAAGCAGTTGCATTTAAAGAAAATTTATTACCTGAATTTGAAGATTACGCAAAGCAGGTTATAAAAAATGCGAAAGCGCTCGCATCAAAATTAACTTCTCTCGATTTTAAAATTATATCCGGCGGAACCGATAATCATTTGATGCTGGTCGATTTAAGAAGCAAAAACATTACCGGCAAAGCCGCACAGGAAGCTCTTGATGAAGTTGGAATCACCTGTAATAAAAACGGAGTTCCGTTCGATGATAAGAGCCCTATGATTACAAGCGGAATCAGGTTAGGCTCGCCTGCTTTAACAACACGCGGAATGAAGGAACCGGAAATGGAACTTATTGCAGAATTTATTAATAAAGTTGTTTCAAATCCAAAAGACGAAAACACAAAGAAAGAAATAAGAGAAGAAGTACTAAAATTAACTTCGAGATTCTCAATGTATGGCAGTTAATGAAAAAGAAATGAGTTTTCTCGAGCATCTTGAAGAGCTCAGGTGGCGGATAATTAAATCCGTAATCGGAATTGTATTCGGAAGTATCATTGTCGGAATATTTGTGGATTTTATTGTGAACAATATTCTTTTTGCACCCGCAAAAAATACAAATCCTCCGCTGACCATTATTAATCTGAAACCGTACGGTCAGTTTCTTCTTTATATGGAAGTAGTTTTAATAGGAGGTGTGGTTTTAAGCGTACCTAACATTATTTACCAGCTATGGAAATTCGTTGAGCCTGCTTTAAAATCGAATGAAAAAAAATATGTAACAAGTGTTGTTATTTTTACTTCCGTATGTTTTTTAGCGGGTATAGTTTTCGCTTATTATACAATACTTCCAGCATCGCTTACTTTCTTTGCGGGATTTGGTTCGAATATAATTGAAAACAAAATTGCCGCAAATGAATATATGAGTTTCGTTCTTTCGCTTACACTTGCATCAGGGCTTGTATTCGAGCTTCCAATGGTTTCTTTTTTCTTATCTAAAATAGGAATCCTGAAACCGGCTTTTATGAGAAAATACAGGAGACATGCTATTGTAATTATTCTGCTAATTGCGGGAATCGTAACACCGGGTCCTGATATTACAAGTCAGATTTTATTAAGTATCCCGTTGTTATTTCTTTACGAGGTTAGTATACTGATTTGTAAATATTCACAAAAGAAAGTAAAAGAATAGTTTGTCAAGTTTATCAAGTTTAATAAGAATGAAAGGTTGGAATGTTAGAAGGTTAAATGTTTCTTGTTTAAATACTGACACTGTAAATTAATTTAAAATGAATTTAAAAGAAATAATAGTTCCTATAAAACCCGAATTAGACGAATTTCAGAAACGATTCGCTAAATCATTAAAATCAAATGTTGCTTTAATTGATATTATAACGCGCTATATCCTAAAGCAAAAAGGTAAAAAAATCCGTCCCGTGCTTGTATTATTAAGCGCAAAGATGTGCGGAGATTTAAACGACCGTTCTTACATCGCCGCAAACCTCGTAGAGCTATTACATACAGCTACCTTAATTCACGATGATGTTGTCGATGATGCAAAATCACGCCGCGGGCTCGCTTCCATAAATGCAGTATGGAAAAACAAAGTTGCAGTTTTAATCGGTGATTTCTTACTTTCAAAAGGTCTGTTAGTTTCTCTCGACAATGGAGAATACGAATTTCTTCAAACAACATCCGAAGCCGTAAGAAGAATGAGCGAAGGTGAACTCTTGCAAATTCAAAAAGCAAGAAATTTTGACGCGACTGAAGAAACATATTTCAAAATTATTTCAGATAAAACGGCTTCATTAATAAAAACATGTTGTAAGCTTGGTGCATTGAGTTCCACGAAAGATAAAAAGAAAATTGAGAGTCTGGCTGTTTACGGTGAAAATCTCGGAATAGCTTTTCAACTTCAGGATGACCTTTTGGATTATACAGGCAGGAAAAAATTGCTGGGTAAATCAACTGGCAATGATATCAAAGAAAAAAAATTCACACTTCCATTAATACATTCCCTCGAAAAAGCACCACATAAAAAGGCTTCTGAAATTATGAAGATTATTAAAAACGGGGTTGCCAAATCTTTTGAATCGGTTTATTATTTTGTAAATGAATACGGCGGAATTGAATATACAAACGATATAGCTCAAAAATATTCCGTTATAGCAAAATCCGCAATTTTAGATTTCCCGGATTCGGAATCAAAAACTTCTCTTCTTGAATTAGTAAATTTTGTTACCAGAAGAGAATATTAGTTCTTCTACTATAAACATGTCACTCCTACGGAGTTTGGGATTCTAAGTTCAAATTTGCTATAAACATTACACTCCTACGGAGTTAAGAGATGCGAGAAATAATGTTTTATAAGAGCAGAATTACTATCTACTAACTAATATCTACTTCTATCTTCTGATACTAACTACTATCTACTATCTACGATTTAACTTCTTTAACTTCTTTTAACCATCATTTGCTATTAGTAAAGAAACTTCCTTACAAGCTCGTAAACCGCTATCCCGTACGACACAGACACATTCAGAGACTGCTTCATTCCCAGCATAGGAATCTCAATTGAAATATCCGCTAAATCAAGAATCTCTTTACCGACTCCCGTTATTTCATTTCCCACAACAAGGCAAACAGGAAAATCTTCTTTTTTATAATTCCATAAAATATTCTTCTGGTCAGTGATTTCAAGCACGCAGATTTTAACGCCTTTCGCTTTCAATTCATTTACGACTTCAACCGGGTCTTTTCTATATTCCCACGGCACGCTTAAAGTCGCACCAAGCGCTACTTTCTCAATTTCCTTTCGCGGCGGATAGGGAGTATATCCTGTCAGATAAAGTTTTTCTATGAAAGCACCGTCGGATGCTCTGAATATCGCACCCACATTGAATATGCTCCTTATGTTATCGCAGATGGCGTAAATCGGATTTCTTTTGAAATTATTTATAACGGTGAGGTCTTTTCTCTCAGCTTTAATTTCCGAATGTGTTAATTTTCTCATAACACAAATTAACACAAATAAAAAAGTAAATCAGTGAAATATTTTTTCTACATGACCAACTTAATGTTTTAGTGATGAGAAAATAAATGTATCTTGAACTTGTGAAACGTGAAACGAAGAGCTTTGTGAGACGTGAAAGGTGAGACGTGAAAGGTGAGACGGAAAAACGTTGTGAAAAGCGTGGTTTTGTCATTCCCGCGAATGCGGGAATCCAGACGAAACATAAGGCTTTCGCGTTCCCAAACTCCGTTTGGGAACGCAAGGTATTGAAACTCCGTTTCGCTCTGATTTTCCTCTCGTTCCCAAAGTCCTCTTTGGGAACATGTTTATTCTCTTCGATCTTATTCAGCATTCAAAATTCAACATTCAAAATTAGAATATCACTTTATTAACACCATACTTTTACTATCAACCCTCTTATTATCCACAAACAGCGAATAGAAATAAACCCCGCTGGAAAGTCCTATTCCCGGCATATCAACTTCATACACTCCTGCGGTTTGTCTTTGATTTACGAGTGTGAATACTTCACTACCTGTTATGCTATAAACTTTTATTTTTATATCGCCTGCTTTCTTTAGTTCATATCCTATTACAGTCCTCGGATTAAAAGGATTCGGATAATTTTGTTTTAAAACAAATTGATTTGGAATCTTAGTACTCTTTTGAATTATGCCTGTATAAAAAAAAGTTGTATCGCCGCTATTTATTGTGTGAATACCACTTGCAACTATATTATAAGCCCACCCGGTTTTGTTATTTATAAAATTTATAAATGAATAAACAGGAATATTAAATGCTGTATCAGGTATTTGATAATACCAATTTGTTCCTCCGTTTGTTGTTCTATATAAAATTCCCTTATACCGTAGATTAGGGAAAACAACGGTCGGATAGCATCCCCAAATAGTATCTCTACTTATTTTTGAGATACTTCGTATCCCCCAGACGATATTATGGCCTGGTATTCCTTGTGGTAATTGTTGTTGTACCCATGTTAATCCTCCATCTGTAGTTTTTTTAATATAATCATTCGCTCTCCAACCTGTCAAACTATCTGCAAAATATAAATCTTTAAATCCTTCATTCGGGGTAACCATGGACCAATTAACTCCTCCATTGGTTGTTCTTTTTATACCTGAAGCATTAGCAGTATTACAAATAAACCCTATTCTTGCATTGAACATGTATATCTTATTTGGATTTTCTGTGCCATTAGAATACTGCTGTGTCCAGTTCAATCCCCCGTTCGTCGTGCGAAACACCCCACCGGTTAAGCTTACAGTGTTGCATATCCAGATTGTATCTTCATTTAAAACGCTCATATCCATTGCCATTAAATCCCCGGGAAAAGCCATTGTTGACCAATTCTCTCCTGAATTTGTAGTTTTATGCAAATTAAAAGCATCACTTGCGAATCCTGTATTATTATTCAGAAATTTTATTCTTGTAAAAAAAGATGAATAAAATTTTATATTCCAGTTATCACCACCATTTGTTGTTTTTAATATACAACTATCAGATACTGCAAATCCTAAAAGACTATCTACAAAATAAATATCTTTAATTGAACCTCCTAAAGGTGTTGGCAGAAACTGCTGATACCATCCAAACGGCGGCGGAGTGTCTTTGATATTAAATGATATAAAAAATATTATTATTGATAAAGAAATGAATGCACGTTTAAATAATCCGGTGAATCTGTTTTCTGATATTTCCATTTTAATTGGAATATGTTTTTCTGTTCAAATTTCCTGGATTCCAGTCCCGATATAGAACATCGGGATCAAAAGCAAAGAGCGACTTTTGCTGGAATGACAACGGGTTAAGGCTTTTCCTCTCGGTAAATTAACAAAAGGGTTCACTTTCTTTAAGAGTTAGCACCAATTATATTTGGTGGTATAATGAACTTCAGAAAAGAAAGGAACCCAAAATGCAAAATACAAAAAAAGAATTTTATACGCAC
>Ga0224523_1000074_pt1 | contig 71250 bp, 56 predicted proteins | sample CFST50metaG_FD_182732 | JGI IMG/M metagenome (GOLD analysis project Ga0224523, IMG submission 182732) | Peat soil microbial communities from Stordalen Mire, Sweden - C.F.S.T50 | ecosystem: Environmental > Terrestrial > Soil > Wetlands > Peat | place: Sweden: Norrbotten County, Stordalen Mire... | reverse complement strand
GTGTGCAGTGAAATCGGCAACGGGCCCGTAAATATTGTTGTTTCGGAAAGCGGAAATTTATCTGATGAAAAAATTATCATTTCAAAAAATAAAATTTCAGGTGATACTTTTTCCATTGATGTCTCTAATGCGAATTGCTATAATTCCTCTATAGATGCAAACGATATAAGGCAAATTGATATTGATTTTATTATCAAAAATCTCTCCCCACTTCTGATTAAAAATGCTTCAGAACTAAGTCTGACCGTGCTGCTGGATGATTCACGGAGAATAAATTTTAGCTCTTCCTTTGAAAAAGAGTTTCTGAGAAAAATGATCTCTGGCGCAGAAAAAATGAATGATGCACATTTTATAGAAGCGATAAAAACCTTTGCCGGATGCGGATTTGGACTTACTCCAAGCGGTGATGATTTTATTACGGGGATGCTGAATGCATTATTTATTTTGCGGGAAATTTCAGGAAATAAAAATTTAGATTCTTTGAGAAATAAAATTTTGCAAGAAGCAGAATCTGAAAACATAATTTCATCCAATGCCATGAAAATGGCTGCAAATGGTCGTTTCCACGAGCGAATGAAAAATATGATTTTCGCTCTTTCAGAAAAAGATGAAAACAAAATTCACTCAAATTGTCATCAGCTTTTAACTATGGGTGAAACTTCCGGAGCTGATATGCTCACGGGTTTTTTGTATACCTTTGTAGTAGAAAACCGATTTAATTATTTTTCAAAATACTGATACATTGATCACACAAGGAATAATCAAAAAAGGCGAGTACTTCGATTCAGTAACATTGATGCTGCTTTCGAAAGAAATAAATAAAACCGAAGGAGTTTCTGAATCCTCGGTAGTAATGGGAACCAGGGAAAATAAATCAATCCTTGAAGCATCGGGATTATTGATTAAAGATTTTGAAGCCACTTCCGATAACGATCTCCTTATTTGCATAAAAGCTGATAATGAAAAAATAATTCAGAATGTTTTTGATAACATGGATTCTTTGTTTAAAAACATCCGCCATAATAAAGAAGATACCGGAGAAATTTCACCAAAAAGCTTTGATGGCGCGATTCAGTCCATGCCTGAAGCAAATCTTTCACTGATTTCTGTTGCAGGAAAATATGCTGCACGCGAAGCCATGAAAGCATTGAAAAGCGGATTACATGTGATGATTTTTTCTGATAATGTAAGCATTGAAGACGAGCTGAAACTAAAGCAATATGCAGCTTCCAAAGGTTTACTCGTGATGGGACCCGATTGCGGAACTGCAATTATCAATGGTGCACCATTAGCATTTGCAAATGTTGTGAATCGCGGAAACATAGGAATTGTCGCTGCATCGGGCACAGGTCTTCAGGAAGTGAGTTGTATCATTTCGAACGAAGGTGCTGGTATTTCCCAGGCAATAGGCACCGGCGGACGTGATGTAAAAAAAGAAATTGGCGGTATCATGTTCCTGCAGGCATTGCAGGCACTGAATGAAGACAAAGAAACAGAAGTGATTGTACTTGTTTCGAAACCACCACATGAAGATGTACTAAATAAAATTGCCGCGGAAATTAAAAAAATTAAAAAACCGGTTGTTGCAATTTTTATTGGCGGAAGTGCTGAAGTTATTGAGAAATCAGGTGCAATTCCTGCATCAACCCTAGAGGAAACTGCATTGATAGCTGTCGCTTTATCAAAAGGAAAAAAGATCGATAATATAAAATCCGATCTTCAAAAATCTGATGAAGCAATAAAAAGACAGGCAACGGCCTTATTGAAAAATAAAAAGACAACGCAGATATATCTCCGTGGCCTTTTCAGTGGTGGTACACTCTGCGACGAAACACAACTTATTTTAAAGGATTACATTGGTTATGTTTATAGCAATGGCCCGCTGAATAAGGATTTTCAGCTGAAGGATGCCTGGAAAAGTGAGAAAAATTCTATTGTTGATTTTGGTGAGGATGAATTCACTGTAGGGCGGCCACATCCAATGATTGACTATACCCTTCGAAATAAAAAAATAGTTGAAGAAGCCTCCGATCCTGAAGTTGCGGTTATTTTACTCGATGTGGTTTTAGGATATGGTTCAAACATGAATCCGGCTGCAGAGCTTGTTCCTGCTATTAAAAAGGCAAAAGCAATTTCTCCTGATATAGCCATTATATGCTCAATTACAGGCACTGAAAACGATCCTCAGAACAGGGCGGATGTTAAAACGCAGCTTGAAGGTGCCGGTGCAATTGTGATGCATTCCAATGCAGCAGCCAGCAAACTGGCAGCATTTATTATAAAATAAAGCGATATTAATTCGATTTTTCCTTTACAAAGGGCTCCGAATTTCGTACTTTTACACTCTTTTTTTACGGAGGTATAAAAATGTCAATAAATAACTTATTTGGCAATGATCTTAAAGTCATTAATACGGGCTTGTCATCATTTGCTGAAAACCTTAAGCACAGCGGCGTTGAAACAGTTAATGTAGACTGGAAACCATCGGTGAATGTGAAAGCTGAATATTTAGACCTGATTGAAGCCAATGCAGATAAAATTTCAGCAGCTAATAAAAAAGCTACTGATATCATTTTGAAAGGAATGCCCGTCCTTGTTGGCCTTGATATAGCTTTGAACGTGATTCCCGGTATGAAGAAAAATTTAATTCTTCACTCTGGACCGCCAATTACCTGGGACAGGATGTGCGGCCCGACACGTGGTGCTATCATGGGAGCCCTAATATATGAAGGCATTGCAAAAAACATTGAAGAGGCCGAAAAAATTGCATCATCCGGAAACATTGAATATGCGCCATGTCACGAGCATTCTTCGGTTGGCCCGATGGCAGGAATCATATCACCTTCAATGCCTGTATTCATTATAAAAAATGAAACTTTCGGAAATTATTCGTATTGCACATTAAACGAAGGATTGGGAAAAGTCCTGCGTTATGGCGCTTTTGGCGAAGATGTGATTGTCCGACTGAAATGGATGGAACAGGTTCTTTATCCTACATTGAAAAAGGCTGTCGAAAAGCTTGGAAAAATTGATTTAAAAAATATGATTGCCCAGGCATTACACATGGGCGACGAGGTGCATAACAGGAACCGAGCTGGTACTTCATTATTCTTTAGAATGATTGCTCCTGCAATTATTCGCACTACAGATAATATGGAAGATGCTGCAAAAGTTCTTGAATTTATAAATGGCAATGATCATTTTTTCCTGAACCTTTCAATGCCTGCATCCAAAGCAGTTTTAGATGCTGCACGGAATATCAAATACAGCAGTGTCGCAGTTGTGATGGCACGCAACGGTACTGATTTTGGCGTACAACTTTCTGGAACCGGAGATACCTGGTTCACGGGCCCTGCGCTGGTTCCCGATGCTTTGTATTTTCCAGGTTATACAAAAGATGATGCAAATCCGGATATTGGTGACAGTGCAATTACTGAAACCGGAGGACTTGGAGGATTCGCTATTGCAGCGGCTCCGGCTATTGTGCAGTTTGTTGGCGGAAGTGCAAAAGATGCTATCAGTTATACCATGCAGATGTACGAAATTACAGCAGCAGAAAACAATACTTACCAGATTCCTTATTTGAATTTCCGCGGAACACCAACAGGAATAGATGTAATCAAAGTAATTGACAAATCGCTTACACCCTTTATTGATACAGGTGTTGCCCATAAAAATCCCGGTGTCGGACAGGTTGGTGCAGGTGTATTGAGTGCGCCAATTGAACCATTTATCAAGGCTTTCGAAGGCTTTGCTGAAACATTGAAATAATAATATTTATTAAAATATATAGGAGAATTGAAAATGAAAATTGAAGAATTTTTTAATGTAATGGATGATGTAAAGATTCACGATCTTACACAACGCTTAAGTATTCACACGCCACCATGGCCAAGCTATATGCCGCTCGGAATACAATATTTCAAACGTATTGCAGGAGCTCACATGGGTCAGGGAGCAAACGGACAAATCATTCAAACAAGCAACCACGTAGGAACTCATATCGACGGTGAAATTCATTTTCATTCAAGTGGCCGCACTATAGGCGATACTCCGCTTGATTTCTGGTATGGCCCCGGTGTTGTGGTTGACATCTCTGACATGGTTGGCGATTACGATCTGTACACACCTGAAATGCTTATGAGCAAAGCCGAAATCAAAGAAGGTGATATTCTTATTATAAATACAGGTTATCATAAATATGCCTGGGATCAGCCTGAATCAGACGAATTACGCTATTTTGTAAAACACCCCGGACCAAGTCCTGACTTTCATAAATGGGCATTAAAAATGAAAATTAAATGGATAGGTGTAGACTGTGGTAGCGCTGACCATCCCATGAACACTATCATTCGCGACTGGCATCCAAAACGTTTTAAAGAAGCCGAAGCAAAAATAATGGCAACCTATGGTAAAACCTGGGATGAATTATTTCCAGCCGATGAATATTACCAGGTAATGCATATCAAATTATTCCCAAAAGGGTTGGTACATGCCGAAAACATTGGTGGTGACATTGATATGGTTAACAATAAAAGAGCCTGGATCGGTTTATTTCCGTTAAGAGGAATTGAACTTGAATCATCCATGTGCCGCGTTATTGCTGTTACTCCGTAATTATGATTAAAATTTTTAGCATATGCCAATAACACACGATTTCAAATATCAGAAACCTGAAACCATCAGCAAAGTATTGAAATTACTTGCTGCCAATGGTGATAAAGCGCGCATATTGGCGGGCGGTACTGATCTTGTTGTTAAAATAAAAGAAGGCCTTGAAAGTCCCGACCTTGTTATTGATATCAAAGGAATTGAAAAACTCGGAAAAATTGTAAAGAAAGAAAACGCTGTTCACATTGGAGCAAACGTAACATTCACCGATCTCATCAATTCGAAATTAATCAGAACAAAGTTGCCGTTAATATGGGAAGCTGCCAAAACAGTGGCGTCCGTAGGAACACGTAACAGGGCAACAATTGTTGGAAATATCTGTTCAGCCGTTCCTTCGCTCGATTCAGGTCCTGCATTATTAAACTACAATACATTGGTTTGCCTAACAAATCTCAAAGGTGAACGCCTGGTTCCTATTTATCAGTGGTTCACCGGTCCTAAAAAAACGCTGAGGGATCCTGATGAATTCGTGGAAAAAATTATTGTTCCAATTCCGCAGGAAAAAAATGCAGTGTATTATGGAAAACTTGGCCGTTATTCAGGCGAGGATCTTGCGCAGGCTGGCATTGGCATCATTGGATTTGCAGATAAAACATTCCGTATTGCATTTTGCGCGGTTGGACCAATTCCAAAAAAATCTATCAAACTTGAAGAGCTACTGAATGGTCAGGAAATCAATGATGAGCTGATTGAAAAAGCCAAAGCAATAATTGAGGAGGAAATTTCTCCTATCACAGATATCAGGTCTACCAGGGAATACAGGACACACATGATGAAAGTGATGTTTGAAAGAGGCATTAAACAAGTGATTGCAGAATTAAAAAAATAATTCCTTTATGGAAAAGATAACATTCAAATTAAATAATGAAACACGCAGCATTGAGGTTGATCCTGGCGAAGTTTTGCTGGACGTGCTTCGCGACAAGCTTGGTATGAAAAGCCCCAAGTGTGGTTGTGATCGTGGCGATTGTGGTGCATGCTCTGTATTACTTGATGGTAAAGGCGTTCGCAGTTGCCTGATATTGGCAATAGAAGTGAATGGACATGAAATCATTACAGTGGAAGGTCTGTCAACACTGGGTCTTTCTCCAGTGCAGGAAGCTTTTAATAATAATAATTCTTTTCAGTGTGGCTTCTGTGCACCGGGCTTTATAATTTCAGCTACTGAATTATTGAATGAAAATCCCAATCCTTCTAAAGAAGAAGTGAAAGAAGCACTTGCCGGAAATCTTTGCAGATGCACTGGCTACGTGCCTATTATTGAAGCTGTGTGTAGTTGTTCTCATAAAGACTAAATCATGGAAGAGTTAAAATTCGTTGGAAAATCCGTGACAAGGATTGACGGAAAAGAAAAAATTTCCGGTGCAGCTGTTTTTGCTGATGATATTGATTTTGGGCCCACATTGTTGTTTGCACAAATCGTTGAAAGCACTAAAGCTCATGCACTGATTAAAAAAATTGATACTTCCGAGGCAGAAAAAATTGAAGGTGTTGTTGCTGTTTTTACCGGCAAGGATTTTCCCTTTAAGTTCGGCCTTTATATGAAAGATCGCTTTGTTTTTGCTCAGGACAGGGTGAGATTTATCGGAGAACAGGTGGCAGCGGTTGTTGCACGTGATGCTAAAACTGCGAAGCTTGCAGCAAAATTTGTAAAAGTTGAATACGAAGAATTGCCTGAAGTTCTTGACCAGATGAAGGCCATTGAACCGAATGCAACCATACTGCATCCTGAACTTGGCGATTATCCGCATGTTCCCTGGTTTTTCCCGAAGGCAAATACAAATATTGCACATCACCGCAAAACCAGGAAAGGCAATCTGGATAAAGGATTTGCTGATGCTGATTATGTTTTAGAAGACACTTATTTTGTCCCGCGTTATGCACATTGCGCCATCGAATTTCATTCAGCAATTGGAAAAGTTGATTACTCCGGAAGGCTTACAGTTTGGGCATCTTCACAATCACCAAATACACAGAGGAATCTTTTTGCAGAAGCATTGTCTTCTCTTGGATTTACGCATAAAGATGTAAGAGTTATAGCTCCTTATGTTGGTGGCGGATTTGGCGGAAAAGCGGGCGTTACCATGGAAATACTGGCCGCTGCGCTTGCAACAAAACTTAAAGGTTCTCCTGTAAAAATTCTCTGGTCACGCGAACAGGAATTTTACAATACTTACCAAAGGCTTGGTGTTATTGCTAAACTTAAGATAGGTGTAAAAAACGACGGTACAATTACGGCCCTTGATCATCAGTTATACTGGGATGCAGGAGCGTATGTTGAATACGGCGCCAATGTTGTAAATTCCGTAGGACTCTCTGCTACCGGCCCTTATAGAGTTCCAAACCTTTCAATAGATTCTTATTGTATTTATACGAATCTGCCTCCGGGCGGTGCTTACAGGGGGTTCGGATATTCTGAATTTCTGTTCGGACTCGAATCTCACATGAACCGTATTGCAAAACATCTTGGTATCGATCCTGTTGAACTTCGAAAGAAAAATGCCATAACAATTGATGACACACTAGCATACGGTGCACACATGAATCCTAACGGACTTCAGGAATGCATTGATAAAGTTGCAAAAGAAATTGAATGGGGCAAAAAAGAAATTTCAAAAAATCCTAATACGGTTTTAGGCAAAGGTTTTTCATTACTTTGGAAAGCGCCCGCAATGCCTCCCAATGCTTCATCTTCTGCATTTTTAAAATTCAATGAAGATGCAAGTTTGAATATTTTAATTTCCGGAATGGATATCGGTCAGGGCCTATTGACAGTAATGGCGCAGGTTGCAGCCGAAGTGTTATCCATTCCTCCACATAAAATTAGAGTTGAAACTCCCGATACCGATCGTAATCCTTACGAATGGCAAACCGTGGGTTCACACGTTACCTGGGGTTGTGGCAATGCTGTTAAAAAAGCCGCTATTGATGCCAGGGACCAGATTTTTGAATTGGTTGAGCGTGCTCTTGGATTACCTGCCAATATGCTTTTCCTGGAAGATGAGAAAGTAAAATGCAAAACAAAACCTGAATGGGAACTACCGTTAAAAAGTTTTGTGATCAACGGAATCATGAAGGAAGACGGTACTTTCAAGGGTGGACCAATTAACGGTCGCGGAACTTTTATGCCGGAATTTACATCAACCAATGCGGATCCCGAAACAAGCCAGGGTGGACATCCTAATGTTCATTACACAGTAGGTGCTGCGGCTATGCTTCTTGAAATTGACAAAGAAACAGGCAAAATGAAAGTACTGAAAGTGGTCGAAGCGCTGGACGTTGGCAAGGCTATCAATCCTGATCTTGTGAAAGGACAAATTGTTGGCGGTATTGTACAAGGCCTGGCAACCGTGCTTTACGAAGACATGCGTTTTGATAACCGCGGCAAAATGCTGAATCCTAATTTCACTGATTATAAATTACCCACTTGTCTTGATATACCTGATGAAATTGTCTCTATCATTGTTGAAGTTGCACAGCCCGATGGTCCATACGGCGCACGCGGAGTTGGTGAACATACCATGCTTCCTGCTGCACCAATGATTGCAAATGCAATTGACGACGCACTTGGAATCCGAATGAAATCAATGCCAATCACAGCTGAAAAAGTTGCAATGGCAATTTTAAATCAAAAAGAAAAATGAGCAAACCCTTAGAAAACATAAAAGTTCTCGACCTTACCCGAGTTCTGGCAGGACCTTTTTGTACAATGATTTTGAATGATCTTGGTGCATATATTCTCAAAGTCGAAATGCCCGAAACAGGTGATGACGCAAGAGCTTTCGGTCCTTTCAAGAATGAACAGAGTCTATATTTTGTAAGCATCAACCGTGGGAAAGACAGCATTTCCCTGAATCTGAAAAGCGAAAAAGGAAAAAAGATTTTACTTGATCTTGTTAAAAAGTTCGATGTTATAATTGAGAATTTCCGTCCGGGAACTATGGAAAAGCTTGGACTTGGATATGACGTTATAAAAGAAGTAAATCCAAAAATTATTTATGCAGCATCTTCCGGATTCGGCCATTCAGGGCCTTATTCACAAAAACCCGCTTACGATATTCTTGCACAGGCAATGGGCGGCATTATGAGCATTACAGGCTGGCCCGACAGTCCTCCAACCCGCGTGGGAATGTCGCTTGGAGATATCACGGCTTCTCTTTACACTGCAATAGGAATCAATGCAGCGCTTTACCAGCGCACTATTACAGGCGAAGGACAAAAAATTGATATTTCCATGTTGGACTGCCAGGTTTCAATTCTCGAAAATGCACTGGCTCGTTTCCAGGTCGATGGAAAATCACCGGAACCCATTGGCAACAGGCATCCTACCATTACACCTTTCCAGGCTTTTAAAGCAAAAGATGAATATTTTGTGATTGCAATTGGCAACGATAATCTCTGGGAAAAATTTTGCAAATCCATTGATCACTGCGAACTCACAAAAGATGAACGCTTTCTTACAAATGGCTTGAGAACAAAGCACATCAAAGAACTTACACCTTTGATCGATGCGATTATGATTCAGAAAAATGTCGCTGATTGGTTTGTGATTTTTGATACAGCACAAATTCCTTACAGCCCGATTAACACTATCGACAAGGTTGTTAAAGATCCCCAGGTCCTTTCACGCAATATGATTGTGGATGTTGAAGACAAAAAAGCAGGAAGAGTGAAAATTGCAGGAAACCCTATAAAAATGTCGACCATTGCTGAAGAATTGCACAGAAAACCTGCGCCCGAAGTTGGAGAACATAACAATATTGTCTATTCTGAATTACTTGGATTTACTGAAAGCGAGATTGACGAATTAAAAAAAGAAGGAGTAATTTAATTCCTAATGAACGCTTTTTTGCGACTCAGCGTCTTTGCGTGAACATATTCTTAAAATGTATACAAATAAATTAAATCTTTCAGAAACTGCTCAGAAACTTGCAACAGGAGATATCGACCTAATCTCTTTTATCAACAACATTTGCGATCGGATAGATAAGATTGAGCCTGAAATTTTATCTCTTATCCCCGAAGAAAACAGGCGGAATCGCTTGTTAAAAGAAGCAGAAAACCTCTTGGTAAAATATCCTGATAAAAATAAACGTCCTGCATTTTTTGGAATTCCTATTGGTGTAAAAGATATTTTTCGTGTTGATGATTTCATTACTAAATGCGGTTCAAATCTGCCATCAGAATTATTCGAAGGACCCGAAGCCACCTGTGTAACTAAGCTAAAAGAGCAGGGTGCATTAATCCTCGGTAAAACCGTTACTACCGAATTTGCTTACTTTGAACCCGGACCAACAAAAAATCCGTGTAACACAAACTATACTCCCGGAGGCTCCAGCAGCGGTTCTGCAGCAGCTGTTGCAGCAGGAATTATACCATTTGCGTTTGGAACGCAAACAATCGGTTCAATTATACGACCAGCTGCTTACTGCGGTGTTATTGGGTTTAAGCCCAGTTATGGAAGGATTTCAATTGAAGGAGTTATTCCATTTTCCCCATCTGCTGATCACATTGGCTTTTTCACTCAGGATATTGAAGGTTCAGTTTTGGCTGCTTCTGTTTTATGTACAAACTGGAATTTATCAGAAAACAAAATACATGAAAAACCTTTGGTAATAGGTGTCCCACGAGGAAAATATATGGAACAGGCATCACCTGATATATTGTCAGCGTTCGAAAAACAATTGGAAGTATTGATTAATAAAGGATGTACCGTTTTAAACATACCAATCTTCGAAAATATTGATGAAATCAATCGTATCCATAAATTAATGGTTTCTGCTGAAATCGCTAAGACACATCAGGGTTGGTTCTGTAAATATCAGTCACTCTACAGAACAAACACAAAACAAATCATTGAGGACGGACAAAAGGTTTTTGAACAGGAATTGGAAATTGCACGTGATGGCAGATTATTTTACAGAAACGAAATTGAATCCCTTGCAAAAGTTAGTGGAATTGATATGTGGATATCTCCTTCAACACTTACCTTCCCCCCTGAAGGACTAGCCTCTACAGGTAGCCCACTAATGAACTTACCCTGGACCTATGCAGGTCTTCCAGCTATAAATATTCCCGATGGAAAGAACAATAATAACCTGCCTTTTGGTTTGCAGTTTATTGGATTTTTTAATAAAGATGAAGCGTTTCTGTCAAATGTTAAAAAAATAAATTCATTGCTTCATTAATAATTTCCCTGAATAGAAAGTGATTGCAATGAATTTGAACTTATTAAAAAAACATTTTATAATTTTATTCCTGCTTGGATTATCATGGAATTTATCTGGTATTGCACAAAATACTGACAGCTGTAAGTGCTCATTAAAGATTCAGAAAGATACTATTCCTGTTGACGATAATTTCTGGAGGATTGTCCGCAGGTTGAATAAGCAATCACTTATTGATAACCAGCGGCTTTCAGCATTCCATCTTTTCTATACTCATCCTTATTTATTTTCATATTATTTGGGAACCGAAATCGGTTGCAACACAAAAAGCTTACACTTCCTCAATGAATCCATCTGTGATACCAGCGTGAAAGTGATATTAACATATTTCAAAAAGCCTGTCAGGAAAATTGATACTGTTGAAGTATTTGACAAAAAGCAGTTTGATAAATCAGTCTTTGATATCCGCGACAGCGCTTACGTTGCCCTGAAAAAAGCCTATCCTTGGTTTAAAATATATATAGATGTCAGCGGTCTTTCCCGAACTCTGAAAGAACAGGAACAATTTTACAAATCAGGCACAAGCACTACGCTTTTATCCGCACATAATCTGGGTGCTGCTGCTGATTTTACTATTTATTTCAATGGTTATATGATCAATCCTTCACCACACGAGTATAGTATTTACAATAGTCTTGAACCATATCAGATATTAGGAAAGATCATTTTAGACAAAGGATATTTCTGGGGAATCCCATGGGATCCGGGCCATATGCAGGTAATCCGCAGAACAAACGAGTTGCTTTTAAAATATCCTGAATTTCAGGAGAACTCCAATGTTATTACATTTTATGTTGACTTGATGAAGCACGATACAATTCCGCTCAAATATAAACCTGCTGTTGAAATCTTGAATAAAAAATATCATACCAGTAAATCGTGGGTATATGATGAAACCAAGCCATGGGTGGAAGATACACTGATTAAACCTGTAGCGGTTGACAATAAATTTAAATCAAAATATTTCAAATGATAATTACGGATCTTTAATTTTATTGAAAATACAAAGGGCGCGGAATTTCATTCCGCGCCCTTGCGCTATAATTCAATCTATCGAAAATTATTTCTTCTGATCAGTATTATCAAGGCAATATTTTTCTATCAGATCATATGCTTTATTAAAGCCTAATTCAAATGATTTATTCCAGTCTTCGCAAGCCCCTACTTTATCTCCAAGCTCAGCTTTAGCTACTCCCCTCAAATCATAAACCTCTCCGTAATCCGGAATAATCTTTAACGCAGCATCAAAATCTTCAATGGCACCTTTATAATCTTTAAGATGATATTTGGCCATGCCACGATATGCGTAAGCTTCTCCGCTTTCTGCATCAAGCTCAATGGCTTTATTAAGCAATGTAAGCGCATCTTTATAATTTTTTAGATCAAGCTGCGCATTGCCTTTTTTTAAGTAATCCTGGGCCGACATTGTTGAGGTTTTGCTTCCATCTGTCGTCCCCTTATGAGTCTTACATCCTGATCCCGTAAGTATTAAGAAACCAATGACCAGCAATAAAATGCCTGCAGAGAAAATGTTTTTCATGAAGTAAATTTTTTCAAAGATATTAAAATAAAATTTTACCAACCAAAATTATAATCAGCGTCACTTTAAGAATATTATGTAAATGTTCCTCTCAATTATATTTTTTTGCACAAGTTTTTTTAAATTTTAACATCAAAATGCATATATCAGCAAATATTTCGAAATACTTTGATCATCAAGGCTTTTACTTATATTTAAATCATTATCATATTTATTTCTCTATTATGAAAAAAACATTATCATTTTTAATGGCAATAATATATTGTGCTGTTTTGCATGCACAGGTTATTGACGACAGTAATCCTGCACCGAAATGTTCCCACTTATTTTCACAGGCAAATGTGCCATTTAAAATTGCTCAGCAAAGTGCATTAATGGATAAATATGATGTCAGGTTTTACTGGCTCGACATAAGTATTGAAAGAACCTCAACCAATATTGCCGGGAATGTCACAATCAATGCAGTTGTTCAAAATACACCCCTTGATACTTTTGCCGTAGAACTCGTATCTCAGCTTATTGTCGATTCTGCAAAAATCAATGGAATCATAAGGCCGGCTATTCAAAGCACAGGAAATGTTCTTGTTGTACCAGCATCGTCAATCCCAATTGGTAACAATATTTCCGTTCAAATTTTCTACCATGGTACACCTCCTTCAGGTGGTTTCTTTTCCGGAATTTCACATGCCAATTCAGGTTCATGGGGCAATGAAGTTGTGTGGACTTTATCAGAACCATTCAATGCAAACCAATGGTGGCCATGTAAACAGGACCTAACCGATAAAGCCGATTCCAGTTGGGTATTTGTAACTACAAGCAACGATAATAAAGTTGGATCAAATGGAATTCTCACTGCCATAGATTCCTTGCCCAATAGTAAGGTTCGTTATGAATGGAAATCAAATTACCCGATTGATTATTACCTGATATCTTTTGCTGTGGCAAAATACGTTGATCACACTACATATGCACATCCTACAGGCACAACTGATTCTGTGATGATACAGAATTATATTTATGATAATCCGGCAACCTTGCCCAATTTCCAAAGCATCATCGATAGCACTGCCCAAATGATTGAACTTTATTCTCAGTTATATGGCATGTATCCGTTTAAAAATGAAAAGTATGGTCACAGTATGGCTCCTCTTAGCGGTGGAATGGAGCATCAAACCATGACCACTCTTGGTTATTTTGATTTTGCTCTTATCTGCCACGAACTTGGCCATATGTGGTGGGGCGATCATGTTACTTGTGCCAGTTGGCAGGATATCTGGTTAAATGAAGGTTTTGCATCTTACAGCGAATATCTGTGTCGTCAATACCTGCACTCCTGGGCTGACGCACAATCATACATGCTTGATGAGCATACAAGCATAATGTCATCACCGGGAGGAAGCGTTTATGTTCCCATAGCATCCCTTACTGACGAGAACAGAATTTTCGATAGCAGGTTATCGTATGATAAAGGTTCTGCTATAATTCATATGATCCGCTTTGAACTGCAAAACGACACAACATTTTTTCAAGTTCTGAAAGATTTTCAGACTCAATACGCATACAGCACGGCTACCGGAGCAGATTTCAAAAACTTTTTGAATGCCCACACAACAGTTAATTTCGATGATTTTTTCAATCAATGGTATACGGGAGAAGGCTATCCGACCTACAGCCTTGTTTGGTACCAGGCAAATGATACGCTGTATTTTTCATCAACACAAACAACATCTTCTGCCGTTACGCCGCTTTTTAAAATGCTGATGCAATATAAACTTCAGTCAGCAAGTGGTGATACTTTGATTTTAGTACATCAGACAAACAATGTCAATACATATAAAATACCTACGCATAAAACCATTACAGGGATAGTAGTTGATCCAGATAACTGGGTTATCAATAAAGTCGGAACTATTGTTGCCGGTATTGAAGATCAGAACAATCCGGTATATTTTTCACTGTTACCGGTACCTTGCCAAAATCAGCTACAGGTGTATTTTCCACACAATTTGGGCAAATCTATTACACTGACAGTTACAGATATTACAGGCAGAAAATTATTAAATCTGGCAACGGATAAAATTCATACTTCTATTGATACACAAGAACTTCCGTCCGGAATATATTTATTGCATGCAGATGACGGTTCAAATACTATCGTGAAAAAGTTTGTGAAAAATTAAGGATATAAGTAATTAATCAGCAGGAATAATTTTAATTCTTTATCGTAATTCGGAATGTAGTTCCCTTTCCAAGAGTGGAAGTGCGTACATATATTTTTCCATAGTGATAAATCTCAATAATTCTTTTACATAAGGTAAGTCCCAGACCCCACCCCCTTTTTTTGCTGGTATAACCTGGTTTAAATACAGTTTTAAATTTTGATTTTGGAATACCTTTGCCTGTATCAGTTATATCAATATTAACCAGGTGACTCTCTTCGGTCACTGCAATATCTATTGCTCCTTCGCCATCCATTGCATCTATTGCATTTTTACACAAATTTTCAATGACCCACTCAAATAATGGAATGTTTAGTGGAACTGCATATTCATAATCTTTTGGCAGGTTTATAGAAAAGATAACTTTTTTCGAACTCCTCGCCTTCACATAGTCAACAGCATCATATATAACCTTTATAATATTTTCTTTTTCCAGTTTGGGGAGAGACCCAATATTTGAAAAACGCTGGGTTATTATTTCAAAGCGCCTTACATCTTTTTGAATTTCAGTTATGGTATCTTCATCCAGGTTTTTCATTTTCAATATTTCAACCCAGGCAACCAGCGAAGACAAAGGGGTTCCTAGCTGATGCGCCGTTTCCTTCGCCATTCCCACCCACACCTGGTTCTGTTCTTCTTTTCGTGCTGTACTAAAAAGGAAGTAAGCAGCAAGTAAAAAAAGACCTATTATAAAAAACTGGACATAAGGATAGTACTTTAATTGTGTCAGCAGAAACGAATCCTTATAAAACACATAACTGGCGCCCAAACCAGAAAGTTTGATTTCAATTGGCTTATTTTGGGTTTGCATTGCCGAGATCATCTCGTTAGCATAATCCTTATCGGAAATTTTTAAGGAATCAACATTTCCAAAAGCAATGATCGTTGATTTCGAACTATCGGTAATAATTACCGGTACTGAAGCAGAATTGATAACAACTTCCGAAATGAATGATTTGATCAGATCATTCAGAACATTTCTCAACCCGGTAAATAATTTTGATTCTTTGTAATACAGATAACTTTTCTTTGACCCATAGGTCACAACAATTGGATCGTATTCTGTATATTCTTTTTTAAGTTTGCCTGTAAGTATTTTTATGCTGTCGCTGTTGAAATCTACATTTTTGGCCGCAGTGATATTGCCTTCATCATCAGTAAGCACAACCGGTATATTGGTATTGCCGGAAATAATTTCAGAATAAAATGTCAAATCCTCAGTATTATCAGCTTCAATCAGGCGTTTCGTTGCTTCTGCCCACAATTCAACACGTTTACGTTCCTCAACTTTAATCTTTTCAAAAAACTCTTCCGTATATCTTACAAGACTGGCCTTTTTTTGTACGGCACCAGCCCAGGTTTCTACCTTTTTCCTTTCGTCCTTTGCAATTTTTTCAACAAGGATATTTGTATACCACAATGAAGCCCCTATAATTAGAAACGCAAAGGCAAGTAAAAGCCATTTCCATTTTCGTTTTTGAATGTATATATCCAATTTGCTCGATTGTTAAGAATATAAAACTACAATCTGCTTGTTTTATTGTTAATCAACGCTATCACCCTTCCCTGCTACTTTCTGATTCAACCCAGAATTCAAAGACTCAACTATTTTTCAATGCTATCTTCATCCCATTCAATTATAAATTTTCCCTCTTCCTGCTTTTTTAAATTTTCCTTTTCCTTTTTAGTTTTGGGCTTTACTTTTTCCTTAAGTTCATTTTTTTTGTCTTTAATTACAGTTGTATCTTTCTTAAACCAGCCGAATTCCTCATTTAACATTGTTTTCAAAGTTTGCTTTTCCTGGATAAAACTTACAGCAATTTTGGCCTTAACACCTTTCGCATCATATTTATATACAGGATTATCTACTGTTCCTGTTATTAAAATATATAATGAAGTTTTTCCCAGATTATCATCTTCAACAACTCCGAATTCTTCATTTTCAGGCTTGGCTTTCTTTGCCTTTTGGGCAAGCACATCAGACAAGAGCAATTTAATGCGGTAATTTATCGCATTATCAAAAGTATGTTCACCTGAAGCTGTAATATCAATTGCACTTGATTTAATTTCCATTGCTGGAAAAGATATTGTTCTGTTTTTAATTTCAATCTGATTATGAAGAGTCGAAAATTTTACGTCATTCAGATCGCTGACTTTTAAGAATTTTGACAATCCTTTCAAGGGAGCATAATTTACTATTTCCCCTTTTTCTATTTTAATATCGGCTTTGGTATAAATTTTATCCAGATCAGCTTTGAGCGAATTGCTCCACACACTTGCAAATTGAACGTCCGCCGAAACTAGCCCATTTAAATTTTCATCTTTAAGGCTGCTCTGTCCAAAATTTCCAAATTCATAAAACAATTCTTTAATGTTTAACTTTTTTATTTTACCGTCATAACTTATAAGCAACTTCCCGGTTTGTGAGCCATCAATCATTACAAGTCCATCCGTTTCACCATCCATTGCTTTAAATGAAAGTGGGTTAATGAGTAACTGTTTATTTTTCAATCGTACTTTTCCCGTTATAGAACTGGCTTTGAATTTGTTGAAATTCAGTTTACCAATGTCAACGTCCAATTTTAAATCTAATTTATCTGAAAAGTTCAGACTATAAGTTGAATCGGAAGTCGATGATTCGCTTTTCATGAGTTCATCAAGGTCAGTGTTTACAGATGTTAAATCTGCATCTATTTGTAATTTCTGATCCTTTAGGAAAAGGTACGACAATAAATTTCTAAAGTACCCGGTAATCATAAAGTCACTGCTTAAAATATTACCAGTCAGTTTTTTGATGATTAAATCATTATTGCTGAATTCAAAATCACCATTAATATTTGTATATTTTCGGGGATCTTTTTTTAAAGTGAAATCCGTTTGGGAAATTTTTAAAATTCCAGAAGTTTTACTTTCAATAAAATCTTTTGTGGTGAATTTCCCCGATGAATTGACCTGTCCCTTAAAAGAAACCTTCATTTCCATTTTGCCAGATAAAGAAGATATAGTATCAATTTTAAGGAACTCCTGAATATCTTTCAGGTCCATGTTTACATCCATAAGTAATTCAATATCTGGCTGAAGTAAATTTTTCAATGTGAGATCACCTTTAATTTTTCCGGATTTGAGTTTTGATTCAAAATTTTTAATTTTCAGAACCGAAGATTTTACAGATCTGTCATTTCCATTTGTGAATTCTCCAATAAAACTTACATCTTCAAGGGAAATATCCGATTTCGCATGTATAATCTCACCTTGTGAAATTCCAAAATCAACTTTGACAAGGGGGTAATCATTTCCCAGAATTGAACCATTTATATCCGCCGTAAAATAAAACTCACCCCGGCCCTTATAATCTTCAATATATTGCCTGTATATTGGTGGTATTTCTTCAATAAACGATTGTAACTTAAGTTCTTTGCCTTTTATTTTAAGATTAACCGAATGATTGTTATTGCTGTAAACAACATTTCCCGTTACATCAAACTTCAGGTTTCCGATATTTGCACCCCCCTCTTGAAAAGTGTAAGTATCCGTTTTCTGATCGACACTTAAAACTAGGTCGATTGTCGAGTTTTTTGCCGGAAAATAATTTATTCCTGATACATTAATATAATTTACCAGCAGGTCTCCGTTAACATACATTGTATATTTATCACTTCCAAATTTCCCTTTAATAACCATGTCTCTGGCAAGACCTGAATAATCCTGATTCGCTTCAAAATCTTTATATCGTATACTTACATTATTAAACACTAATTTTTGCAAATCGAACGAAAATGATTTATCAGTTGAGGTAGAATCTGTTTTCCAGAAATGATAGTTATCTGTTCCATCCTTATACACAAGTAAATTTAATAAGGCATTTTTTACTTCTATCTTCCTGATTTTGTAATTTTTATCAAATAAATCCCATATGCTAAACTGTAAATATATATTGTCGGCTTGCAATAAATTCCCCTTATTACTTGAGGTTATTGCATCCTTTGCAGTTACATCTGTAAACACAAGTGATACATTTGGAAATTTTTGGAAAAGTGATAACTCAACCTGTTTGACAACTATCTCTGTTTGTAGCTGCTTATTTATTTGATCTACAATTAATTTCTTAATCGCATCTTCATAAAAAAATACAATTACAAATGCAGTTCCAATAATTAAAAGGAAAAATATGAGAATGGACAGAAGTATCCTTTTGATATACTTCCAAACTCTTCTGTTTTTTTTATTTTTTACAATAGGTTCCGTACTATCCATAAACGCTCGACTGCATTGAAAAAGTACAATTTCAGCTGATCATTTTCAACATACTAATTTCTATACTGGTAAGAAAACGCCATCGTCCTCGGGGAAGATCCTTTTTTGTAAGTCCTGCAAAATAAACTCTGTCAAGTTTAATAACTTTATAGCCAATACTTTCAAAAATTCTCCTAACAATTCTATTCTTGCCTGTATGGATTTCCAATCCTACACATTTTTTATCCCTGCCATCTCCATCATATGCTATTTCATCAACTTGTGCTATCCCATCTTCAAGGTTAACACCACTTACAATTTTTTCCATATCAGGTTTTGCAAGATTTTTATCAAGTTCTACATGATAAATTTTCTTTACACCATGTTTTGGATGCATCAGTTTCTTAGCCAGTTCTCCATCGTTAGTAAATAATAACAATCCTGTTGTTGACCTGTCAAGTCTACCAACCGGATAAATTCTTTCTTTGCAGGCATTACTGATTAAAGCCATTACTGTTCTTCTGCCTTCGGGATCATCAGTCGTGGTAATGTAATCCTTTGGTTTATTCAGCAATAAATAAACTGGTTTTTCCTTTCTGAGTGTTTCCCCTCCAAACTGAACATTATCAGCAACTGAAACTTTTGTCCCTAACTGAGTCACCACTTTTCCGTTTACTGAAACGGCACCGGTTGCAATTAGCTCATCAGCTTCCCTTCTTGAACATACACCTGAATTTGAAATATATTTATTCAGCCTGATTAGCCCATCGTCACTTTCAGGTTTACTTTTTACTCCTGATGGTTTCTTTGAAAAAGGTTTTTTTTCTCTCTTCACAAATGCCGGTTTCGCCTTCTTAGTAAATGCCGGCTTAGCCTTTTTGTCATATTTTGGTTTGTTGATCATTACTTTTTATTTACTTGAATTTATTTGAATAAAATGCCCTGTTTTTAATTCCCTTTTAACATTATTACTTCTGTATACTCTCCCGCTCATTGCAATATAAACTCCTGGTTCCAGCTGTTCTATTGCACCCAATGCCGTACCTATGTTAAAACTTGCATCAGAATCCTTGAATTTTTCGGGAAGAAATGCCCCGGTAAGTATTATGATTTTGTTTTTTATGGCACTTAAATACACTGCCGTTTGAATCATAGTATCGGTACCATGAGTTATTATAATTTTATCCTGCTCTGCCTTTGTACAAAATTCCAATAACCGACACCTGTCATCGTCGGTTATTTCCTGGCTGTCTTTTTTAAGGAAGGAAGTTATCTTATATTTAAAGGCAACATGAAGTTTTTTTAATATGCTTTCAACAGCAGGTTCTGTTATTTCAAACCCGTATCCTCCGACAGTTTTAGGATAATCTTTATCGATGGTCCCGCCTGTCTGGATAAATAATATCTGCATATGCTTTCTGTATGTTCTGGTTGACTATTTTTTTCCTACGCCTCTTTGTTCTCTCCAAAGGCGATTAAAGGATTTGGAATTGATTACGGGTATTTCTCTTCTTGGCCCCCATGGCTTAGAGAAAAATTTCCTCAGCACATAATTTTTTATTTTCGGACTGCCTTTTTCCAAAAGCCATCTTTTCATCATGGCTTTTTTATATACATACATTACAAACCTGTCAATTTTTGTTGTAAAACCTTGCTCAACAGAATCATTTCTGTTATATAACAGCAACTCGTGAAGGTTTATTTTCACCGGGCAAACTTCGGTGCATTTTCCACAAAGCGAAGATGCGAAACTTAAATGTTTGAATTCTTCAAGACCACGCATATACGGAGTAATGACTGAACCGATTGGTCCAGAATATGTAGTTCCATAAGCATGACCACCAATGTTTTTATAAATAGGACAGCCGTTCAAACAGGCTCCGCATTTAATACATGAAAGAGCTCTGCGCTGTTCTTCCTGCTCAAGCAATTCTGTTCTTCCATTATCAAGTAATACCACATACATTTCAACGGGACCGTCAGTTTCATTTTCCTGCCGTGGGCCTGTTAAAATAGTATTATAAACTGTAATATTCTGTCCTGTACCATGTGTTGAAAGTAGCGGCCAGAATAAATCCAGGTCTTTTAATGAAGGTATTATTTTCTCGATGCCAACAATTGAAATTTGAATTTTGGGAAATGATACTGTCATTACACCATTTCCTTCATTTTCAGTAAGGGCTATGCCACCAATATCAGCTATTAGAAAATTTGCACCTGTAATACCAACATCTGCCGAGGTAAATTTATCCCGCAGCAATCGCCTTACAAAAGCTGTAATCTGTTCAGGTGTGGCATCCTTAGGAACTCCAAATTTTTCATGGAATAATTCTGCAATATCTTCTTTTGATTTATGCATTACGGGAGTAATAATATGATAAGGCTTCTCTCCTGCAAGCTGCACAATGTATTCACCAAGGTCGGTTTCAAGCGATTCTACTTTATTCTCCTGTAAATGATGATTTAATTCAATTTCCTCGGTGATCATTGATTTGGATTTGACCACGTAACGGGCATCATATTTTTTAAGAATATTAAGTATCTCTTTAATTGCTTCATCTCCATCCTGGGCCCAAACTACCTTTCCGCCACGAGTTATGAAATTTGCTTCAAATTCAACAAGGTATTTGTCAAGATCATTAATGGCCTTATACTTAAGATGAGAGGCTCTTTCTTTTGCGAGATTCAAATTCTGATACTGTTGCTTTCCCTTAGGAACAGCAGCGTCATATCTGGAAATATTAAAATTAATAGTCTTTCGGTGATTTTTATCAAACGCTTTCTTTTCGGAAGCTTTGATAAAATCCTGGTAATGATCTGACATCTTTATTTTATTATTATGCAAAGTTAAGCAATAACTAAGTTGTAATAAATTACAGCGGAATTTTTTTTACTCTTAGTTCGTGCCTTCCGCCTTCAAAACCTGTTGCTAAAAAAGAATTTACAATATCCAGTGCAATACTTGTGGGAATAAATCTTGCAGGAATACAAACAATATTTGCATCGTTGTGCTTCCTTGAAAGTTCCGCAATTTCTGCAGTCCAGCAAAGTGCAGCACGAATTTCCTTGTGTTTGTTAGCTGTCATGCAAACTCCATTACCACTGCCACAAATTAGAATTCCCATTTCGCCATTTCCTATGGCAACTTCAAAAGCTACAGCATGGGCAAAGTCGGGATAATCCACACTTGCTTCAGAGTATGCACCCTTATCTATTATTGTATAACCATCTTTGGTAAGCTTTTCTTTAATTATTTCCTTCAGTAAATATCCGGCATGATCGCATCCGATAACAATTTTTTTATTTATTTCCATCATTGTTCATAATTTTTGAATAAACAAAATTATACAGAATATTAAAACAAATCACATCAATTTAATAATTAAACCATTAACTACTTATATTAAACTATGCTTAAAAATCAAAAAAAATACAATTATTTAAATATCAAATATCTGCTGTTTCTTAACGATAAATTGTTAATATCTGTGTAACTTTGTTACAAAATTCTTAATTGTTATTTATTGAAATGTTGAAAAGAGATTCTGTTATGTTTTTTTTTTGGATAATCAAATTTTTAATTGGCTTTTTCTATAAATTACCGAACAAAAAATAAACAATTTAAATATGTGGGTTTTTAATCTATTTATTAAATCAACCGATTTTTTAATCATTGTTAATTAATTGGTAAATTTTTAATTTTTAAGTATTTAAAAAATACAAATTGTTTAAAAATTGTTAATTACTTTTAAGTTTTCATAATTACAAAAATTTAATATTTATTTTTAAACAGAATTCACAGGCAATTAATAATAGTAATAAAATTATAATAATAAATATATATAATATGTTTTCTAATAAAAACATAATTGAATTTGGATTTTTGAAAATAGATATCGATCCCAAAATAGATATTATTAAAGAAATAAATATACTGCGTAAAGAAAAAAATGCAGTTATTCTTGCACATTTTTACCAGATTCCGCAGATACAGGATATTGCCGATTTTATTGGTGATAGTTTAGCCCTTTCGCAGCAGGCTCAAAAAACAAAAGCCGATATGATTGTATTTGCTGGGGTTCATTTTATGGCTGAGACTGCAAAAATTTTAAATCCTGATAAAAAAGTTATAATACCTGATTTACATGCCGGCTGTTCATTAGCAGATTCATGCAAACCTGGTGATTTTGAAAAGTTTTTATCAGAACATCCGGATCATGTGGTTGTTTCATATATCAATTGTTCCGCTGAAATAAAAGCCATGTCGGATGTAATTTGTACTTCAAGTAATGCAGTTAAAATTGTTGAGAGTTTTCCCCGTGAACAAAAAATAATTTTTGCACCTGATAAAAATCTTGGAGCCTATATAAATAATATTACGGGCAGAAATATGGTTCTCTGGAATGGAAGTTGTGAAGTCCATGATTTATTATCCGTTGAAAAAATTATAAAACTAAAATTACAGCATCCTGATGCTAAACTTATTGCTCACCCTGAATGTAAAGCTGTTATTTTGGAAATATCAGATTTTATTGGATCTACAACTGCATTATTGAATTTTACCAAAAAGGATAATGGAAATAAATTTATTGTTGCCACTGAAACAGGCATTATTCATCAGATGAAAAAAGAATCACCAGATAAAAAATTCATTATTGCTTCAAACGATGAATCATGCGCCTGCAACGATTGTCCTTATATGAAAAAAAATACAATGGAAAAATTATATATATCAATGAAGCATGAATTGCCTGAAATATTATTGCCAGAAGATTTGATTTCTAAAGCTAAAAAGCCAATTTTACGAATGCTTGAATTATCATAAAACAATAACATTATTGAATTGTAAATTCTGATGAAAAAAATAATTCTTGTCATATTCCTATTTATTTCCTGTAATATATTTGCACAGGACACTAGTAAAATTGAGGGTTTTACAGTATTTAAATATGAAAATGGAAAAGTATCCAGCGAAGGTGTTATTAAAAATGGAAAACCCGATGGATACTGGAAAACATATTTCGAAACAGGCATTCTGAAAAGCGAAGGAAACCGTAAAAATTATGAACTCGACAGTATATGGAAGTTTTACAATGAAGATGGTAGGCTTATTTTAGATATTACATATGCTGTTGGAAAAAAGAATGGAATTAAAACCACGTACCTGCAGAATGAAGTGGTAAAAGAAAATTATGTCAATGACATTAAAGAGGGGTTTACCAGTTATTATTATCCAAATGGTGCGCTGAGATTATCTATAAAATTTATTAAAGGAAAAGAACAGGGATTTGCGCGCGAATATTCAACGAGCGGACAGGTCATTACTTTACTTGAATATAAAAGCGGTTACCTGATAAATAAAGAAAAAGTCAACAGGCTTGGTGCAGATAGCCTTAAACTGGGGAAGTGGGTAGATTTTTATGACAATGGAAATCTTAAATCAGAGGGGAATTATAAATCGGGAATAAAACATGGATACTTTAAAGAATATTCCATTGATGGCAACCTTGTAAGTATTGTAAAATATATAAATGGCGAAATACAAAAGGATGCAACCGAAACAGCCAAACTTGATCTTAAAACAGAATACTATCCAACAGGCCAGGTAAAAAAAATAGGCAGTTATAAAAACAATATTGCCGAAGGAGTAACACGCGTTTACTCGCAGGAAGGAAAAATTACTGCTGCCGATATTTATCACGAAGGTATTATTGTAGGCGAAGGTATAGTAGATGAAGGGGGCCTGAAACAAGGCGCCTGGAAGGAATACTTTGAAACCGGTGAACTAAAGGCTGTTGGAAAATATTCCAATGGTATGAAAATAGGGGAATGGAAATACTATTATCAAAATGGAAAAATAGACCAGGTTGGCACTTATTTAAAAAATGAAAAACCCGACGGGGAATGGAAATGGTATTATGATAATGGAAATATTCTGCGTGATGAAACATATTCCGCTGGCCTTGAAAACGGCACCATGACTGAGTATACTGACAGCGGTACAGTGATATCAAAAGGCGAATATGTGGATGGACTTGAAGAAGGGCCATGGTTCTATCAGCTCGGTGATATTAAAATGGAAGGTTCTTACAAAGAAGGACGTAGAGACGGGGAATGGAAATATTATTATGATAATGGCAACCTTAATTTCGAAGGAAAATTTTTAGATGATAATGCCGATGGTAAACATATTTTTTACTGGGATAATGGAAAAGTGAAAGAAGAAGGCATTTATGTGATGGGAAAACGCGAAGGCGAGTGGTATAAATATAATTATGATGGTACGCTTTTCCTTACCACCACTTACAAAAATGGAATTGAAATAAAATACGATGGTATTAAAATTAAACCTCCCACTGAAGACAATTCTGACGATTAATTTTGATTAGTGAAGCTAACAGAAATTTATAAATTTAAGAGTTTATGGAAGAAAATTCCTGTCTTCCGGATGTTCCTGTTGATAATGATAATTATTACGTGTTTGTATTCTTTGAGGTTTATAAAGACCGATAGTGACATCCTGCTGAAAATCAACATATCCTTTTCAATTTTATTTTTTTTATTCTTCGCCATTTCCTTAAGCAGGTATATAATTAATTTATATTCAAAGTACATTGTTTCCTTTATTCATATAAGCTTAACTGTGTATGGATCATTCCTTATATTTTTCAATATCAATTATGTTTTTGTTGTAATTATTCTTGTTTTTCTGTTTAGTTATTTTTTCAGGAAATACCGCCAGCTATTATATTTTGGAACGCTTACAGCCATATTGCTTACATTAATTTTTGTGTACAGCGATATTTCTTTAGTGAATAAAATCAACCTGCTCATTTTCGTGCTGGCTTACAATCTTACCGCTTTACTGTATCTCAAAAAGAATATTAGAATGAGTAAGGAATTATCCTTTAATGATATTCTTTTAAAATCAATTTACGAAGAGATAAGCGAAGGCTTGATGATCGTCGATTTAAAAAAAGAAATCATTGTAAAGCACAACACCAGGCTTGGTGAATTATTTAACGCCCCCGAAGGAGAGCTTACAGGTAGCAGGGGTTATAATTTTTTTGTAAAAGCACTTGAGGAATTTAAACAAAATGTAACCGATTTTAATCATGTATGGAATGGACAATTTCCCTTTACCACCTATACTGGCAAAAAGTTTTTTGGTGAAATTGCAATATCATCCATCGAAGTTGAAAAAAGAAAATATTTTGTCGTAAAGATAGCCGATGTTTCTGAAAAAAAACAAAAGGAAGAAACCATCGAAAAACTATCGCTGGCGTTAAAACAAAACCCCGGTATTATTTTAATTTTTAACAGCGATGGTTTTGTTGAATATGTCAATCCTAAGTTTTCTGAAATAACAGGCTTTTCTTATAGTGAAATAATAGGGTCAAGGATTCTTACCCTTGGGTTTAAGCTCAGTGAGCCTCTTCATAAAATTTTATTAAAAATAAAATCGGGACAGGCATGGGAAGGCGAAGCCCAGACCTACAATAAAAAAGGAGAACAAATAATCGCCAAATCCATTATAAATCCTGTATTTACTGATAATAATAAAATAGAACGCTTCATACTGGTAGCTGAAGATATCACAAAACAAAAGCTTGCCGAAAAGGCCGTACTTGAAGCAGAATATAAGTATAAAGCAATACTGCAGACCATTCCTGACCTGATGTTTGTAATTAACAAACAAGGTATTTTTACTGATTATAAAAAAGAAAATGATGAAGAACTTTATGTTCCGGAGGAAAAAATTCTTGGTGGAAACATTAGGGAAGTGGGACTGCCCGAAAGTATTGTTAACCTTACACTAGAGCATTTGTATAAAATACTGATCAGTGGTTCGAAATCTGAAATGTTCGATTACCAGCTTTTTTCAGATGATGGTGAAAAGTACTTTGAATGCCGCATGATTGGCTTTGGCCCGGAGGAAGTGCTTTGCATAGTCCGCAATATTACTAAAAGAAAAAATGCGGAAAAAAATGTGCTCGAGAGTCAGAAGAACTATAAAAACCTGGTTGAATATTCGCCAAATGGTATCATCCTGCATAAAGGAAAAGAGGTTTTTTATGCCAATAAAACAGCAATGAATATTTTGGGATATGTCGTTTTCGAGCAAATGCAAAACGTAACTGTTGACGATTTGATTTTACCTGAAAACAGGCAACTGGTGCGAGAAAGATGGGACAAAGTAAAAAATGGTGAAGAGGTTCCGTTTATTGAAATGACCATTCGAAGCCCTTTCGACGGGCGTTTGATTGATATTGAAACCATGCCTACTATGCTGCAATATAATAACGAGGAAGTTTTCCAGATAGTTTTCCGTGAAATATCCGTTCAAAAACGCTTTATACAGGAAAAACTCCGCGCCCAGATCGCTGAAGAAACTGCTGAAGAATTAATGAAGGAAATGCAGGTAAGGAAAATTGCCGAAGAAGATTTAAAAAAATCACTCGAAGAGAAAGAAGTATTATTAAAGGAAGTTCATCATCGGGTGAAGAATAACATGCAGATTATCTCAAGTATATTGAATCTTCAGGCAAATTCCATCAAGAATAAAGCAATCAGAAAATTGTTCGAAGACAGCCAGGACCGAATTAAATCAATGGCACTGGTGCATGAAAATCTTTATAAGACCAAGGATTTTTCACGCATCGATTTCGAAATATATGTTACCTCGCTTGTGCAGAATCTTTGCAGGTCTTACGGCATGGTAGAAAAGAATATCAAGTGCAAACTTGACCTCGAAAAGGTATATCTTTCCATCGATATCGCCATACCCTGCGGGCTTATCATTAATGAACTCGTGACGAACTCCCTTAAACATGCTTTTGTTTATTCGAATAAAGGTGTTATTTTTGTACAATTGAAAAAATCGGGCAATGAAATTTCAATTATTGTTGCTGACAACGGCAAAGGCATGGAAAATGCGGTTGATATGCAAAATATCCAATCGCTTGGTTTACAACTTGTTTATACTTTAGTTGAGCAGATTGACGGAAAAATTTCACAGGAAAGTGTAAACGGAACAAAATTTATTATTAATTTTAGCGTTTAATCGCAATAAAATAATCAGTCATGGCAAAATTAAAAATCTTAGTCGTAGAAGATGAAAGTATAGTTGCAAAGGATATACAAAATAGTTTAAAAAAGCTCGGATATACTGTTCCTGTTGTTGTTGCTTCAGGCGAAAAAGCTATTGAAGAAGTGGAACAATCGCGTCCCGACCTGGTGCTGATGGATATCATGCTCAAAGGCGATGTAAATGGTATTGAAGCTGCAAATGCAATCCGCGACAGGTACGATATTCCGGTGATATTCCTTACAGCTTACGCCGATGATAATACCCTTAGCAAAGCAAAAATTGCAGAACCTTATGGATATATTATAAAACCTTTTAAAGAAAAGGAACTGCAGACAACCATTGAAATGGCTATGTATAAGCATGAAAAAGATTCGCAGGTAAAACGCGAAAGGGATCTTTATCATTCAATTGTTGAAAACAAAGAATCAAAGGACAGCATTTTTGTAAGGGCCGATTACCGCCTGAATAAAATAAAATTCGAGGATATATATTTTGTGGAAGCATTAAAAGATTATGTTGTTATCAATACATCAGATAATATTTACACCACTCACACAACTATGAAAGAAATGATGCGCATACTGCCTGCAAAGGATTTTGTAAGGGTGCACCGTTCATTCATTGTTCGCCTTGACAAAATATTCTCTATAAAATATCCTGACTTAGTGATAGAAGGCAAAATGAAAGTTATTCCTATTGGTGGCTTATACCGCAAGGAACTTTTCAGCAGGCTGAACCTGATCTAGAATAAAATCATCATAAATAAAGGCTGCATATTTATGCGGTCTTTTTTTTGTTTTAACTTTACTATTGGTAAACTGCTTATCCCGCTCCTCGCGATTCTGTTTGAGTTTAACTGCATACTTTTTGGGTCTTTCTGTCTTCTTTGCAAGTTTCACATCCAAGTTTTTCTGTTTCGCGGGGTTCTGGGCCAGTTTATAAAAGATCTTTTACTGTTTCGCAGTGTTCTGTGTTAGCTTGTCGGAGATACTATTCCTGCCCGCGTGGTACCCTGCGAACTTTTAAGGGAAGCTATTCTGTCGCGCAGGGTATTGTGTGAGCTTCTCGGGGAACCTGTTCTGCTTAGCATGGTTCTGCGCGAACGTAATTACTTTAACATGAATTCAGGATTGCATCTGTAAGAATTGATTGAAATACTACTATGAGAATTTTTATATTATCGATTTTAGTGGATTTTAGTGATTTAGTGTTTTAGTGGCCATAACAATATTGTAATTAAAACAACAAAACACGAAATTTCATAATGGATATGTAATTTATAATTTTTTCTTTCAATTATATTAATCAAAAACTCATGATTACTCTGCAAAAGAGCTGTATGCATAAAATGGCACAATACTTGGTTGTGCATTCGGCATATTATTAACCTTTAAATTCAGAAAGGGTTTCATTATGTCACGATTAAAGAAAATCAGTTCAAGGGTTATTGACGATGCAAAGAAGAAACTGGCCGGTTTAAAGGCCATTTCGGAAACTATCGACCTTGGAAACGGACTTTCGGCAACAGCTTATGAAGCAATAATTAAGGACACGGAAACTATACTTGAGTTTTACGACGAATTGCTTTCACAGGCCGATGCCGCTCTTAACGATTTCCTGAGGAAAGAAGCCGCTCTGCGCGAAATAAACCTTAGAATGGTGGATGCCGTTGCATCAAAGTATGGTCACGACAGCAATGAGTACGAAAAAATTGGCAGAACCCGTAAAAGCGATCGTAAGCGCCCGGTGAGAAAGCCTAAAGCCGCATAACATTGCCCGCCAGCTTAAAACCCGCAGTTTGTTTCTGAATGCGGGTTTTTTAGTTAAATGTTAATTTGATGGTAAATTAATAAAAACTCAAATTATTCCTATCTAATAATATTGATAACCAACTTTGAACTTTTATCTTTCAAACCTTGAACTTTTAACTTTCGAACCTTGAACCTTGAACTTTCAAACTTACCAATATTTGGTTTCCTGTTTTTTTGTAAGATCATCAGCTAATCCAAAATCCAGTTGTTTCCTGGAAAGATTTGCTCTCTTTACAATTATCTTTATAGTATCGCCGAGTTTGTATTTATGCCCGTGCCTTTGTCCGGTAACACAGTAATTATCTTCATCAAGGTAATAAAAGTCATCTTCCATATCGCGCAGCGAAACCATTCCTTCGCATTTGTTTTCGGCAAGTTCAACAAATATTCCCCATTTGCTCACTCCCGAAATAACGCCATCAAAGGTCTGCCCTACTTTATCAAGAAGGAATTCTACCTGCTTGTATTTAATGGAAGCGCGCTCGGCATCGGCGGCCAGTTTTTCCATTTCGCTGCTGTGCTTGCATTTTTCCTCGTATTCATCCTTGTTTGCCGAAGGACGGTTGTTAATGTATTCAAACAACAGGCGATGTGCCAGCAGGTCGGGATAGCGGCGGATGGGCGATGTGAAATGCGAGTAATAATCAAAGGTAAGCCCATAATGCCCTATGTTATCAGTGGAATAGTATGCCTTTGCCATGGTGCGTATGGCAAGGTTTTCAATCATATTCTGTTCGCCTTTACCGGTAACATCTGTGAGTAATTTGTTAAAGGAATCAATAGTGCTTTTGCGCGAAGTAGTTTTCATTCCGTAACCCAGTTTTTTTACAAATTCACTGAATGTATTCAGCTTTTCAGGATTGGGTTCATCGTGAACGCGGTAAACAAAGGTTTTAACGTCATTTTTGTTTTGTTTCTTGCCAACAAATTCGGCAACTTTACGATTTGCAAGCAGCATGAAATCCTCAATGAGCCTGTTGGAATCCTTATATTCTTTTATATATACGCTGAGCGGCTTTCCCTTATCATCCAGCCTGAACTTCACTTCTACGGTTTCAAAGGCAATAGAGCCGTTCCTAAAGCGTTCCTCGCGCAATATGGTGGCAAGCTGGTTCAGCTTCAGTACCTCTTTTGCAAAATCTCCTTCACTTGTTTCAATTATTTTCTGCGCCTCATCATAATTAAAGCGCCTGCTTGAATTGATGATGGTTTTTCCAAACCATTGCTCGATGATCTGCGCTTTTTCATTCAGTTCGAAAACTGCCGAAAAACAAAGTTTGTCGGTATGCGGCGACAGGGAACACAACCCATTTGATAAACGTTCGGGCAGCATGGGAATAACCCTGTCCACAAGGTAAACTGATGTTCCCCTTTCATAAGCTTCGGCATCAATCGCAGAACCCGGCTTTACATAATAGGAAACATCGGCAATATGAACCCCTACCTCATAATTGCCGTTAGGCAGAAATGAAATGGAAAGAGCATCATCAAAATCTTTGGCATCCTCTGGATCAATAGTAATGGTAATGGCATTCCTGAAATCACGGCGTTCTTTTATTTCTTTTTCAGGTATAGAATCAGGTATTATTTCTGATTGGTGTTCAACTTCTTTTGGAAACGACAGCGGAAATCCGAATTCAACAAGTATGGAATTCATTTCAACATTGTTGTCGCCCGGTTTTCCAAGTACATCCGTAATTTTGCCAAAGGGATTCTTTGCCTGTTCGGGCCATTCAATTATTTCGGCCACTGCTTTTTCGCCATTCTTCGCATTGTTAAGATATTCTTTTGGAATAAAAATATCTACCGGCATATTAATATTGTCGGGAACTAGGAATGCGAAAGTGGGGGATATCTGCATTGTTCCTACAAAGCGTGTTTTGGCTCTTTCCAGTATTTCAATAATTTCGCCTTCAGTCTTGCGTCCCTTGCGTTTCGGAAAAATAAATACTTTTACTTTATCGCCATTCAGTGCTTTGTTGGTATTGTTTGGTGCAATCTCAATGTCTTCGCCGGCTTCATCAGTTATCACAAACGCTTTGCCTGTGGGTTTCATGTCAACACGCCCTGTCATGGTTGATTTAACTGTGCTGTGAAACTTCACCATCGAAGGATTTATCTGGTACTTTCCTCTTTTTACTTCGGTAAGTGAGCCTTTTTTCAACAAATCCGCCAGTATATCATTCAGAAGGTGTCTGTTGCTTTTATCACTAAGAGAAAGTTGTGCAGCAAGCTGTTTATAATTGAACGATTTACTCGGATTATTAGCAAAAACCTTCAGAATTTCATTCATTAACTGATTTTTTCCTTCGCTGTTTTGCTTTTTTTGATGTGCCATATTTTGCAGTTTTTTGTAAAAGTAGCAATAATTCAACTTCAATTATCACTACCTTTGTGGAAGTATTGTAGTTAAAGCATCAGGGGGGAAAACCCAAATGATAAAAACATAAATGGTTATTCCGATTTAAAATGCTGAGGAAGTATTAAGTTTATTTAAGAAAATAAATAATAATATTATAAGCTCAGGTGCGTTGTAAAGTATCATAGAAAAAAGTGGCTGACAGTTACAAGATATTAATTCTTAAGCTCGATGAGTTTATCCGTAAATTCTACCGGAATCAGCTCATAAAGGGAGGACTTTACAGCCTTGCCGCGCTGCTGATATTTTATGTAACCATTGCATTACTTGAATACCTGGGACATTTCGGAACATTGATGCGTTCAATAATGTTCTACACTTTTATTTCAGTAAACCTTGCAATTATTATTTATTATTTCATAATACCATTGTTAAAGCTGTATAATATTGGGAGGGTTATTTCGCATGAACAGGCTGCATCCATTATAGGACGACACTTTACGGATGTGCAGGATAAATTGTTAAACACGCTGCAGCTTAAAAAACTTGAAGATGAAAACCCGCAAAATACAGCTCTTATAAGAGCAAGTATTGATCAGCGCATATTTCAGCTTAAGCCAATTCCATTTATTAGTGCTATTGATTTTAAAAGCAACAGAAAATATATTAAATATGCTGCCATTCCGCTGCTGCTAATTGTATTGCTGCTTTTCGCAGCTCCAAGCCTTATAACGGATCCAACAAACAGGCTTATTCATCATGGAACCTATTTTGAAAAGGAAGCGCCTTTTCAGTTTATGGTTATAAACAGCAAACTGGAAGCGGTTCAGCAGGAAGATTTTTTGTTGAACATTAAAATGGCCGGAAACGAAATTCCCGAAAATACATTTATTGAAGTTGATGGAAATCAGTATCAGCTTGTAAAAGACAACACGGTTAATTTTCATTATACCTTTAAGAATCTGCAGAAAGATGTTCATTTCCAGCTTTACGCTGATGGGTTCTATTCAAAAGAATATACGGTAACAGTATTACCAAAACCCATTATCCTGAATTTTGACGTTTCGCTCTCCTACCCTTCTTATATTGGGAAAACAAATGAATCCCTCCAGAATACAGGCGATTTGGTTGTTCCTGAGGGCACCGAAATACGATGGCATTTTATTACCAAGGATACACGCACTATTGCGCTGAGGTTTAAAGATAAATCCATAAACACTGCCAATAAAGGCGAAAACAGTTATTCGTATTCTACGATATTTAAGTCGAGCCAGAATTATTCTATTATTCCAAGCAATGAACATCTTACCAATAAAGATTCATTGGTATATACTATCAGTGTAATTTCAGATGCTTACCCTACCATCAAAGTGCTTGAGGATAAAGACTCGGTTATTGAGAACCGGCATTATTTCAAAGGGATGATCAAAGATGATTACGGATTTAAAGGTCTCACATTTAATTATCGTAAACTGAATACTGCCGATTCTTTAGTCACCAAAAGATCCGAAGTAAAATCAATTACTATCAATAATTCGCTTACGCAGCAGGAGTTTTATTATTATTTTGATTTCAATACCATTGCAACTCAACCTGGTGATGAGTATGAATATTACTTTGAAGTTTGGGATAATGATGGCGTGAATGGCAGCAAAGCAACAAGGTCGCAGAAACTAGTCTATAAACTGCCTTCGCAGGAAGAACTAGATCAGAAAAACGAGAAATCAAATGAACAGATAAAAAATGATCTTACTGAATCCATCACTGAAGCCAAGGATTTGCAGAAGCAGATGGAAGAGTTCAATAAAAAGCTTGTTGATAAGAAATCCCTTAGCTGGCAGGAAAAAAAGCAGATGCAGGACCTGATAGACAAACAGCAGGCATTGCAGAACAAGGTTGAACAGATACAAAAGGAAAATCTTCAGAAAACAAGTCAGGAGAAGCAATCTCAGAGCGACAATACCGGATTGCTTAAAAAACAGGAAGAGCTGAACAAATTGTTTGATGAGCTGATGACTGATGATATGAAAGAATTGTTTAAAAAGCTTCAGGATATGCTGGATAAGCTCGATAAAAATAAAGTGAGCGAAATGCTTGATAAAATGAAGTTGTCAAATAAAGATCTTGCAAAGGAGCTTGACAGAAATCTCGAACTCTTTAAGCAGCTGGAATTTGAGAAGAAGATGAATGAAACAATTGACAAACTTGATAAGCTTTCAGAAAAGCAGGAAAAACTTTCAGAAAAAACAGAAAAGTCTGATTCAAAAAATGCCGATTCATTAAAAAGCCAGCAGGAAGCACTGAATAAGCAATTTGATAATGTTCAGAAGGATCTTGACGATCTTGCAAAACAAAACAAGGAACTTGAAGAACCTAACAAACTGGACAGTACGAACACCGAAGAAAATAAAATAGACCAGGATATGAAAAACAGCCTGGAAAACCTAAACAACAAGAAAAATAAAAAAGCAGCGCAATCGCAGAAAAGTGCTGCTGAACAGATGAAAGATCTTTCGGATAAGCTGTCTGAAATGCAGCAGTCAAGCGAAGATGAAAGCACTTCTGAGGACATAGAATCATTGCGGAGCATACTTGAGAACCTTATTAAGGCATCTTTCGATCAGGAGGACCTAATGACTGACCTTGCTGATGTGAAAACTACAGATCCCAAGTATATCACAGTGATGGAAGATCAGAAAAAACTGAAAGATGATCTTGAAATGATAGAAGATTCTTTATTTGCTCTTAGCAAGAGGCAGGTTCAGATTGAATCATATGTCAATCAGCAGATAAGTGAAATAAACGATAATGTGGAAAAAGCGCTGGCATTTCTTAATGCACGTAATACCACTTCGGGAAAATCTAAGCAGCAACTTGCCATGACATCCATAAATAACCTTGCACTGATGTTGTCCGAAACATTAAGTGCAATGCAGCAGCAACAAGCTGCTCAGCAACAGGGCAGCGGCAAATGCACCAAGCCGGGTTCATGTAAAAAGCCTGGAAGCGGGAAACCCTCTTTTAAATCAATGAGGCAGTTGCAGGAACAGTTAAATCAGGCAATGGAAGATCTGAAAAACGGAAAGTCGCCAGGACAAACAGGCCAGCAGTCAATGAGTGAACAATTGGCAAAGCTTGCAGCTCAGCAGGAAGCCATTAGGCAGCAATTGCAGGAACTTATGGAGCAATTAAAGGAAGAGGGAAGTACTAAAACTGGCGGCTTAAATGATTTACAAAATAAAATGGAGGAAACAGAGAAGGATATAGTTAATAAAGTGATTGATACCGAAACAATTAAAAGGCAACAGGAAATATTGACACGGCTTTTAGAATCGGAAAAAGCAGAAAAAGAACAGGAACTTGATGAAAAAAGAGAATCAAATGAAGCAAAAAATGAAAATTATAGTAACCCTGCCAAGTTTTTTGAGTATAACAGTATAAAAATTAAGGATGTTGAATTGTTAAAAACAGTTCCTCCTTCATTAAAAACATTCTATAAGAATAAAGTTAATGAATATTTTTATAATTTTGAGGACTAGGAGTTATTATGATTTCAGATAAACTACAATTAATATTACCCTCTTTGCCCGAGAACATTCATCAGGTTGAACGATTTGTTGAAGATATTTGCGACGAGTTTAATATAAATAACACATACTTTGGAAATATTCTGGTAGCCTTAACCGAAGCTGTTGAGAATTCCATGAAACATGGCAATGGAAATGATGCCTCGAAAATGGTGCAGGTTATTTTTACATCTAAACCCGAAGGTTTATCATTTACAATAAAGGACCAGGGAAAAGGTTTTGATATTAACCAGATTCCCGATCCTACAGATTTAAATACTGATCCTGATGAAATAAAAGGCCGAGGTATCTTTCTGATTAAATCTCTGGCTGATGAGGTGAAATTTCTTGATAATGGACGCACTGTTGAAATTATTTTCGCAATTTCAAGCATCAACAGCGAAATGGCAATTGACAGGATTAATCAACTGAAAAAATATTCCGGATCAAAAGAAGCAACTGCATCCCACCTGAATAATAATCAGAAGTCTTCTTAGGCTCACGTTCCATATACGTATAATTCGATGCATTCTGCCATAAGCTATAATGCCGAAAATATTTCTTTCAATCTGAAGAATAAAAGAATTCTTACCGACTGGATAAAAGAAATAATAAAACGTGAAGGAAAAAATCTTGCAATAGTTTCATTTATTTTTTGCGATGATGCATTTTTACTCAGGCTGAATAAAAAATTTCTGAACCATGATACATATACTGATATAATAACTTTTGATTATTGTAAAGACAATTTAATTTCAGGCGATATCTTTATAAGTATTGAAAGAGTAAGAGAAAATGCAGTTAAATTCTCACAACCATTTAAAGAAGAGGTATGTAGGGTTATGTGCCACGGTGTACTACATTTGGTGGGCTTTTCAGACAAGAATATCCGCAAAAGGCTTGATATGAGAGCGAAAGAAGATGAGTGCATTTTAATATTGAAAGAAAAATTTACGTTCCACGTGAAACAATTTAATGTTTAATAAATACGATATCATAGTAGTTGGAGCCGGGCATGCCGGTTGTGAAGCGGCTGCAGCTGCAGCCAAACTGGGGTCCTCTGTATTATTGATTACTATGAATATGATGCATATTGCCCAGATGTCATGCAATCCAGCCATGGGTGGAATCGCAAAAGGGCAGATTGTTCGTGAAATAGATGCACTGGGTGGAATGTCGGGAATAATTACTGACAAAACGATGATTCAGTTCAGGATGCTGAACAAATCAAAAGGACCCGCTATGTGGAGTCCGCGAGCACAAAGTGACAGGATGAGGTTTTCTGCAGAATGGCGGAGCACATTAGAAGGTATAAAGAACATTGATTTCTGGCAGGATACTGTGGTTGAAATATTAGTAGAGGGAAATAAGATTTCCGGGGTTAAGACATTCCTCGGGCTTAAGATAAAATCAAATGCCGTAATTCTTACCAATGGTACATTTCTGAATGGAGTCATACATATAGGAGAGAAAAGTTTCACTGGTGGACGATACGGAGAATCATCTGCTGTAGGATTAACAGGATCATTAGTTAATGCAGGTTTTTGTACAGGACGTATGAAAACGGGAACACCGGTACGGGTGGACGGGCGTTCTTTGAATTTTAGCAAAATGCTTGAACAGCCAGGAGATGAAAAACCCGAGAAATTTTCTTTTACTGGCACACCAAAACTCACACGGCAGAAAAGCTGTCATTTAACATATACTAACTTAGAAGTTCATCATATATTACGGGAAGGATTTGATAAATCTCCATTATTTGTTGGAAGAATAAAGGGAACAGGTCCCCGTTATTGCCCGTCAATAGAGGATAAAATTGAACGGTTTTCTGACAAGGACAGGCATCAGTTATTTGTTGAACCAGAAGGTTGGGATACTGTGGAATATTATATTAATGGATTTTCCTCTTCACTTCCTGAAGAAATACAGTATAGGGCATTAAAAAAAGTTCCTGGGTTTGAGAATGTAAAAATTTTCAGACCAGGTTATGCGATTGAGTACGATTACTTCCCTCCTACTCAGTTAAGACAATCGTTGGAAACAAAATTGATTGAAAACTTATATTTCGCGGGACAAATTAATGGAACAACAGGATATGAAGAAGCTGCATGCCAGGGCTTAATGGCAGGAATAAATGCTCATAGGAAGATAAATAATCTTAATGAATTTATATTAAAAAGGCATGAAGCTTACATTGGTGTACTGATAGATGATCTTGTTACAAAGGGCACAATTGAACCTTACCGGATGTTTACCTCGCGGGCAGAGTACAGGATACTATTAAGACAAGATAACGCAGACGTCCGATTGACTCCGATTGGTTTTGAAATCGGACTGGCTGGAAAAGTGCGGATGGAATTGCTAGAGAAAAAAATATTCAATATTGATCAGATTTTAAATTTTATTAAGAGTGAAAATGTTGAACCTGATGAAGTAAATGAATATTTGATTTCAGCAGAAACTCCTGAAATTACTCAAAAAGCCAAAATAGGAAATATCCTTTTACGCCCGCAGGTTAATATGGAAGGCCTAATAAGTTGTTCGGGGAAACTAAATAGTTTTATATCTTCATTGAACTTTCAGAGTTCTCAGGTTGAGGTATTAGAAGCAGCCGAGGTAGTTTTTAAATATGAAGGGTATATTGAAAAAGAAAAGGAGATAGCTGAAAAAATAGGTAGACTTGAGGATATTGAATTGCATGAAGATTTTGATTATGGGAAATTAAAGTCTTTATCCAGTGAAGCAAGAGAAAAATTAACAAAAATTAAACCAAGCACTCTTGGACAAGCATCAAGAATAAGTGGCGTTTCGCCATCAGATATTTCAGTACTAATGGTTTTTTTAGGAAGGTAATGTTTCACGTGAAACAATTTTATTAAAATGGAATCAATAAAACAGTGCTTGATATGTAATAACAGTAAGTTTGAAAACTTCCTGGAATGTACCGATTACTTCTTATCCGGGGAGAATTTCACTCTGGTTAAATGCTCAGAATGTGGATTTGTTTTTATAAATCCGAGACCATTTCCCACAGAACTTTCAAAGTACTATGACTCTCCTGATTATATTTCTCATTCGGGAACAAGTAAAGGATTGGTGGGTTTTATATATAAAAAAATCAGAAGATATACTCATTCAAAAAAAGTAAAACTTGTTTCAAAATATACAAGGGGAAAGTCAATTCTCGACATTGGTTGTGGAAGCGGTGAATTACTTAATCTTTTTAAGCTGAATAATTGGGAAACTCTTGGTATTGAACCAAACCAAAGTGCCAGGGATTTTGCGAAAACCAATTATAACATCAGTATATTAAACGAAAATGAGCTTTCATCCATTCCATCAAATTCAAAAGATGTAATAACATTATGGCATGTATTGGAACATGTTTCAGGGTTAAACGAAAGGATGCTTGAGCTGAAAAGAATATTAAAAAATGATGGAGTTATTTTTATTGCTGTTCCAAATAGAACATCTTTTGATGCGGAGTATTATGGAAAATTTTGGGCGGCATATGATGTTCCGCGTCATTTATATCATTTTTCGCAAGAAACAATGAAAAGATTATTAGAGAAAAATAATTTCAGTTTAGTTAATATTCTGCCAATGAGATTTGACTCCTATTATGTGAGTATGCTGAGTGAAAAATATAAATCAGACAAAAACAATTTACTTAAAGCTATATATATTGGCATGAAGTCAAATTTTATGGCTAGGAAGGATAAAATGGATTTCAGTAGTCTGATATACGTAATAAAGAATACTAAGCTGACATAAAAGAAATACCACATATTGAACTTTTAATTATTAGTATCTTTATAACTTGATTTCGGATTTGTCGCTTTTTCAATTGAATAATACATCATTCCAATGATATCAGGGTGAAAAGAAAAAAAATATACCTGCCTTTCATATTATTTCTGCTGTTCTTTTGGGCCGCATACCTTATTAGATATGTCTATCTTAAAGAGCCCGATTATAACAAAAAAACCATTGAATTTACCAATACACTTCAGGAAAAAGAAGTGCAGTTGAATACACTGATGGAAAAGGCAATGGGCGAAATCAAAGCTAACCGGGATTTCACGAAATTTAAAAATGCCCGATATTATGAAGATGAATATACAAACAATGATATAGCAATTATTGTTTCGAGAAGTGATTCAGTAATATATTGGTCAACGAATGCGATTCCTGTTGAAGATATTGCCGTAGATACATTATATATTTCCGAAATATTTCATCTGAGTAATGGCTGGTATGAGATTCGTGAGAAAAGATATAAGGACTACCTTGTGCGGGGAGCTATTTTAATAAAGCGGGAATTCCGTTATCAAAATGATTACCTCGCAAATGAGTTTCAAAAAGATTTTAAAATACCTGATAATAGTGATATTCAGCTTTTTGAAGGTGAATACAATATTTTTTCTTCTGAAGGGTATTTAATGTGTTCCATATTATATAAAGGAAACACAGCTTTTCATAATATTTTGGAACATGTTTCTTTTGTAAGTTTCATTTTGTCGTATATATTCTTCATTTCATTTCTCTTCCTGTCTTTGAAAACTGCTGCAGGTAAGGTGAAGCGGCATACCCTGTGGTTAATTTTAATGAGCTTTTTCGTAATATTGCTTCGCTATTTCTTCTTTAAATTCCGGATCCCCGATTTTATTTACAATTTTGATGCATTTGGACCTAAATACTATGCTAACTCAGATCTATTACCATCGCTGGGCGACTTATTGCTTAATGTTATTACTGTTTTTCTGATAAGCGTTTTCCTTTTTATAAATTTTCGGACACATAAAAAACTTCAGTTTAGCAAGCCTATTGTAATCAATGGTATGCTTGCAGTTGGCCTGTTTATAATGGTTTCGGTAATGTTTTTGGAAACCTTTAACATAATTAAAGGTTTGATTATAAATTCAAGTTTGGTTTTTGACCTGAACAATATTTTTAGTTTTGATTTTTACAGCATTATAGGACTTGTTATTGTCTCAATTATCTTATTATCTTTCTTCATGCTTGCGTTTATATTGGTTGAAACTGCTTTCTTCCTAAGTAATAAAACCATTATACGCTATTTCTTGTACTTTGGCATCAGTACAATTTTAGTTTGTGGATTTAATTGGTGCTTGGGATTGTTGGAGTGGTACTACCTGGGGTTTGTTTTTGTTTTAATGATATCAATAGGATTTTATTTAAATAAAGATAAACTTCGATTTACAATGCAGGCTATTGCTTTCTATATTGTTATATTTTCCCTATTCTCCACTTATTGCTTTTATGAATACAATACTTACAAAGAAAAGGAGAAAAGAAAGTTGTTGGCTTCACAGCTTTCTGTTGAGCAGGATCCGATTGCAGAATATTTATTTGATGATGTAGAGCAAAAAATACTTGCTGATACTACCATACAACAGATAATAAGTTCAAGCTCGGATGATAAAGAGGCTAAAATCACTGATATTGTTCAGCAAAACTATTTAAATGGTTACTGGTCAAAATATAATTTTATGGTGATTGTTTGCCAACCAGGACAGAGACTTAATGTTAAACCTGACAATATTAATACTGATTGTGATTCTTTTTTCCAGAAGATGATTACCGGTACTGGCACGACTACGATGAATCAAGATCTTTTCTTTCTTAATGATGGATCTGGGCGGAATAGTTATCTGGCCAAGATTCCATTCTATAAAACCAGTTCTGATAGCATTCCTTTCTCTTATCTGTATCTAGAACTTGATTCCAAATTTCTTGATAAAGAAATGGGTTATCCCGAATTGTTGATAGATAAGAATATCAAAATCAACCGGGATCTCTATAATTACTCATATGCTAAATATAATGACAATCAACTTCTTTTACAGTATGGTAAATTTTATTATAGTCTTGATGCATCAAGTTACCATCTAAATGATAAAAATGAATTTACTTTTTTTGAAAAAGACGGTTATGATCATTTATTTTATAGAATCGATAAATCTAATAATCTCATTATAAGCAAGAAAGCAGAGTCGTTGCTCTATATTATTGCGCCTTTCTCCTACCTTTTCATTTTCTATTGCATGTCCGTATTGGTATTCCTATTTGTTCTGCATTTCCCAATGAAGAAAAAAGAAATCAATATGAATTTTAAAACGCGCATTCAAATCTCAATGGTTTCTGTTCTAGTTGTTTCCTTTGTGATAATCGGGGTTTCAACTTTATATTATATCATTGGTTTGTACGATAAAAAGAATATTGACAGTATAAGCGAAAAGGCACATTCAGTTTTAATTGAGGTTGAAGGAAAATTGGGCGACGTGGATAGGGTTACACCCGACATGAAAGATGATGTTGCAGATCTGCTGACAAAATTTTCAAATGTCTTCTTTACAGATATAAATCTGTATACGCCTGGTGGAATGCTTATTGCTTCTTCAAGACCTCAGGTTTTTGATGAAGGAATGATATCTCGGAAAATGGACACAAAGGCTATGTATGAGTTATCAACTAATAGACACACATTATATATACATGAAGAAAATATTGGAAAGTTAAATTACATCTCAGCTTATGTCCCATTCAGAAATAACAATAATGAGCTTATAGGATATATAAACCTTCCATACTTCGCAAAACAAAGTGAGTTAAAAAAAGAAATTTCTACATTCCTGATAACCTTTATTAATATCAATGTAATACTTACTGCACTTGCCATTATTATTGCATTGCTCGTATCAAATTATATCACACGACCAATGAAGCTTATTAAAGATAAACTGGGACAGATTAAACTTGGCAGAAAGAATGAAAAAATAGGATGGGACCGCGATGATGAAATTGGCGGGCTGATCAGTGAGTATAACAGGCTGATAGATGAGCTTACTGAAAGTGCTGAATTGTTAGCTAAATCTGAAAGAGAAACCGCATGGAGGGAAATGGCCAAACAGGTTGCACACGAAATTAAAAACCCGCTTACTCCCATGAAGCTTGGAATACAATATCTGAAAAAATCATGGGAGGATAAAACCCCCGATTGGGGTATTCGATTTGAAAAGTTTACGAAAACAATGATAGAGCAAATCGAATCTCTGAGCAAAATAGCTTCTGAATTCTCAGATTTCGCTAAAATGCCACGAGCGAATAATGAAAATATTGATTTAAAAAACCTGATTGAAAGTGCGGTAATTCTTTACCAGGATAATAAACAAACAATTGACCTGAAAAGTTCTAAAGAAATTTCTTATATAATATTTGCTGACAAAACTCAATTGCTAAGGGTCTTCAATAATTTAATAAAGAATTCCATTCAGGCAATTCAGGATATTGAACACGGAAAAGTTGAGATAGAAATTCGGGAAAATGCAGATCATATTTTGATTTTATTTACGGATAATGGTGTAGGTATAACAGAAGGGCAAAAAGAAAAGATTTTTTCACCTAATTTTACAACCAAAACCGGCGGCATGGGCCTTGGACTGGCCATGGTAAAAAATATTATTGAAAGTTATAATGGAGAAATCTGGTTTGAATCAGAAAAAGGAAAAGGTACTACGTTTTTTATTTCTCTACCTAAAGCAGAAAATTTAGCCTAAAGTACCAGTTTACAGAAATGAGCGTTTATTAAAAAAATTCAAATTTGAATCCCATAAAACAACTAGCCGGACAAACGGCCATTTACGGATTAAGCAGCATAATAGGAAGGATGATTGGTTATCTGCTCATTCCTTTATACACCCGTGTTTTTATACCCTCTGAATATGGGATTTCCAATGAGCTTTATGCCTATAGTTCTTTATTACTGGTATTGATAACATATGGAATGGAAACTGCCTTCTTCAGGTTTTCCGCTATGGAAAAGGACAATCGTAAAGTTTACAGTACAGCATTAATATCGCTGTTGGCCTCTACCGTGTTGTTTTTAATCATTGCCCTTATAGTGGCAAGACCAATGGCCGGATTAATAAGGCATTCCGACCATGTGGAATATATTATATGGTTTGCTTTAATTGTTTCAATGGATGCACTTACTGCCATTCCATTTGCCTATTTGCGTGCCGTTAATAAGGCAAAACGTTTCGCAACCATCAAATTGCTGAATATCTTTTTCTATATTGGTTTGAATTTGTTCTTTCTTTTGCTCTGTCCGTATTTGATAAAAAAAGGATTGTTCACAGGAATTATCAACCATATTTACAACAAAGAGATTGGGGTGGGGTATATTTTTATTTCGAATCTTATAGCAAGCGCACTGACCATTGTTCTGCTTCTACCTGAGTATATTGGAATAACATACAGTTTCGATCGTATTTTATGGAAACGAATGATGCGCTATGCTTTACCATTATTGATTGTGGGATTTGCAGGTATCATAAACGAAACCATGGATCGTATTTTCCTGAGGTTTCTGCTTCCCGAAAAGATTGCAATGGCGCAAGTAGGCATTTATGGCGCCTGCTACAAAATATCATTGATTATGACGATATTTATCCAGGCATTCCGATTTGCGGCTGATCCATTCTTTTTTGCAAAGGCAAGGGAACAAAATGCAAAACAGATATATGCTGATGTAATGAAATACTTTGTAATAATCTGTTCATTTATTTTTTTAATAGTAACGCTTTATATTGATGTGATAAAATATTTCGTCGGAGAGAAATATTACGAAGGCCTTCCTATTGTGCCAATTTTACTGATTGCAAACATGTGTCTTGGAATTTATTACAATCTTTCCATATGGTACAAACTTACCGACAAAACCAGTTTCGGGGCATATATTTCCATTATTGGGGCAATCATTACCACCGTTCTTAATATTTTGCTTATCCCGATTATTGGATATATGGGCTCTGCATGGGCTACATTGATTTGTTATGCCTCCATGATGGTTCTCTCGTTTATCTATGGACAAAGGCATTATTATGTGCATTACAAAATGAAAAAAATACTTGGATATATGTTACTTTCGCTCGCACTGTTTTTTATGAGCAAATACATTCATTTTGAAACGCGCTTTCTGCAATACATTTTCAATACAATTCTTCTGCTGATTTTTACTGCTGTAGTTTATTATTTCGAGAAATCCAATTTTATTAAGAAACCTGTTTCAGAGTAATGATAAATCTTTTTATAGATTTTAGTACTTTTGCCTTGTAAATTAGATATATGAAGATTAAAATTGTAAATCGGTCTAAACATCCGTTGCCTAATTATGAAACTGAGTATTCTGCTGGGATGGATTTAAGGGCAAACCTGGATGCTCCATTATTATTAGGAACGCTTGAAAGAGCATTAATACCAACAGGCCTTTTTATCGAACTTCCTGTTGGTCATGAGGCCCAAGTTAGGCCAAGGAGCGGACTTGCTGCAAAAAAAGGAATTACAGTTTTGAATACTCCGGGAACAATTGATGCAGATTACAGGGGTGAAATAAAAGTTATTTTAATAAATCTTTCCAAAGATGATTTCCTAATTGAGGATGGGGAGCGGATTGCACAAATGATAATTGCCCGGCATGAAAAGGCTGAGCTTTTTGAGGTGGATGCATTAGCCGAAACTTCCAGAGGCGATGGTGGCTTTGGCCACACAGGAACAAAATAGCAATAACAGGTTGACACGTCAGGTGATATACATAATTAGTTTTTTTCAATGAAAATAATAATTCCTATGGCAGGTATGGGAAAGCGAATGAGGCCGCATACCCTTACGATTCCCAAACCATTAATAAAAATTGCTGGAAAACCAATTGTTCAGAGGCTTGTTGAGGATATTGCCTCGGTTTGCCAGGAAAAAATCGAAGAAATTGCATTTATTATTGGCGATTTTGGAAAGGAAACAGAGGAAATGCTTCTGGAAATTGCTTCAAATGTTGGTGCTCAGGGGAAAATTTATTACCAGGAAACACCTCTTGGAACGGCGCATGCAATATTGTGCGCTGAAAATTCACTCAGCGGGAAAACAATTGTGGCATTCGCAGATACGCTATTCAAAGCCGATTTTAAACTGGATGAAACTCGTGATGGCATAATTTGGGTGCATAAGGTTAAAGATCCCAGTTCGTTTGGAGTGGTTAAAACAAATCAGGATGAAGTAATTACCGATTTTATTGAAAAGCCAAAGACCCATATTTCTGATCTTGCAATCATTGGCATTTATTATTTTAAAGATGGGTTATTCCTGAAAGCACAATTGCAATACCTAATTGACAATGAAATTCAGAAAAATGGAGAATTTCAGCTTACGGATGCCCTTGAGAATATGAAAAAGAATGGAACATCTTTTTATACTGGAAAAGTGCTTGAATGGCTTGACTGTGGAAACAAGGATGCTACTGTTTACACAAATCAGCGTATTCTGGAATTTCATAAAAACGAGAAACTTATAAGCAAAACTGCCATAATTGAAAATTCAATTATTATTCCTCCCTGCTATCTTGGTGATAATGTTAAAATAAGTAATTCTATTATAGGTCCGTATGTTTCGGTTGATGCAAATACCAATATTGATTTTTCTGTTATCACTGAAAGTATTGTGCAATCAAACACCAAAATTTCCTGTGTTAATCTTGATAACTCAATGATTGGAAATTATGTTGAATATTTTGGGAGCAAAAAAGAAGTCAGCATTGGCGATTATACTGTTCTCAGCTAAGCGAATGAAATTCATAAAAAAAATAGTTCCTTTTCTGCTGCAGTTGGTTATCCTGCTCACTTCGTCATGCGGTATTTTAAAACACGAAAAAAAACACAGCCTTTCACAGAATGAAAAACTTCAAAATACAGAAGTGTTTATTAATGGCTGCAAGGAACAGATAACGGGTGATTATGATAAGGCAATTATAAGTTTTTTAACCTGCATCAAAGCCGATCCTGAAAATTCAGCTGCCTTGTATGAATTAGCCGGGGTTTATTACATGCTTAAAAAAGATACCGATGCAATGCCCTTAATAAAAAAGGCTGTAGAACTTGAACCGGATAATGTTTGGTATCAATTGCTTTATGCAAATCTTCTTATTGCAGGCAGGCAGTACAAAGATGCTACAGCAATTTATGAAAAACTTGCAAAGGCTCATCCTGAATCACTGGATTATTACTTCGACTGGGCTGAAGGATATTTATATATGGAAAAATATACAGATGCAATTGCCGTGTATGACCTTGTTGAGGGAAAAATTGGTGTAAGTGAAGACATATCAGTACAGAAAGAGAAAATTTATCTGGAATTAAAAAAAATTGATAAAGCAGCTGATGAAATTAAAAAATTAATTAAGGCATTTCCTTCCGAAACCACTTATTATAATTATCTGGCTGACTTGTATCTTGATAATAATATGGTTGATAAAGCATTCGAAATATACCAGCAGATTTTGGTTTTAGATCCCGATAATGCGAATGTGCATCTTTCATTGGCTGATTATTATCGCAAGGAAGGAGATAATGATAAATCTTTCAACGAACTGAAGCTTGCTTTTTCAAACGAAAATCTGGATGTGGACACCAAAGTTAAAATTTTGTTGTCCTATTATACACTTACTGAAAAATCAGATGACCTAAAATCACAGGCTTATACACTTATTGATTCATTAATCAAGACCCATCCCGATGAAGCAAAAGCATATTCAATATATGGGGATTTCCTGCTAAGGGACAAAAAATATACTGAAGCCAAAGTGCAATACCTTAAAGTAGTTTCTCTTGATAGCAGCAAGTATGATGTATGGGCGCAGCTATTACTGTTGGAATCAGAATTGAATAATAATGATGCGCTCTTAAGCGAAAGCAAGAGAGCAATGGAATTGTTCCCTGATCATCCGGCACTATATTTGTTCAATGGGGTGGCAAATTTTCAATTAAAAAAATACGATGAAGCAATAATTGCGCTGAATAAAGGTGTGGCCCTGGTGGTGTACGATGATGACATGCTGAAAAATTTTTACACATATCTTGGTGATTCATATTATGCAAAGAAAAACAGCAAAGACGCATATGCCGCTTACGACAAAGTTTTGGAAATTGATCCTAAGAATACATACGTTCTGAATAATTACAGTTATTATCTTTCTTTGCAGGGAGACAATCTTGATAAAGCCGAAAAAATGGCAAAAAAATTAGTTGATCAAAGCGACAATAACGCTTCTTATCTTGATACTTATGGATGGGTCTTATACAAAGAAAAAAAATATACCGATGCTGAAATATGGCTGAATAAAGCGCTCCTGAACGGTGGTGACTCAAGTTCAGTAATTCTTGAGCACTACGGAGATGTAATGTTCAACCTTGGAAGTTCTGATAAAGCATTAATTTACTGGAAAAAAGCAAAGGAAAAAGGAAAGGGGTCTGAGTTTCTTGATAAAAAAATTAATTATTTGAAATTATATGAATAAAAAATTTGTCAGTGCGCTTGGTTTTGTGTTGTTGGGACTTATCCTGCTGACTGTGTTTTCCTGCCACCCACAAAAAAAGATTACCAGGGAACCAATCAAAGATAAAAGAGCTGACAGTCTTTTTGGCTTATTGAAAAAAAATGAATTCAAATTCAACTACTTAAGTATTAAGTTTTCTGCTGATGTATCATTTAATAAAAATAACAATTCCTTCAATGGAAATGTCCGGATAAAAAAAGACAGTGCAATATGGATTTCCATTACTCCTGCGCTTGGGCTGGAGGCAGCGCGTATACTGATCACCATTGATACGGTAAAAATGATTAACCGACTTGCATCAACATATTTTATTGGTGATTTTAAATATATCAACAGCCTGCTGAAAACGGATCTTGATTACGACATGCTACAATCCTTATTAGTAGGAAATGATTTTTCCTCTTATGAAAATGATGTATTTAAGGCATCCATTGACAACAAACAATATTTATTGAGTACAGTTGGCAGAGGAAAATTAAAAAAACATTTGAAAAATACCGAAGACAGTTCCAGGATTTTAATGCAAGACATCTGGCTTGATCCGGAAACTTATAAGATTACAAGAGTGCATATCAAAGAATTACAAGAAAATAAAAAATTGGAAGCAGAATATTCCGATTTCGCAACAGTAAATTCTTTGTTGTTTCCAAACAAAATAGAATTTGTTGTGGTAAATGAAAAAACAAGAATGGAAATTAAAATTGAAAATTCAAAGGTTTCAACTACGGGTCCGCTTGAGTTTCCATTTAATATCAGTAGTAAATATAACAGGATAAATTATTGAACAAATCAATAACATATAAACTTAGCTCCCTGTTTCTTTTAGTTATGGGTTGCATGTGCATTCAGAACGGCATTGCCCAGAAGACCAAGGAGAAACTCCAGGAGGATAAAACCAAACTGGAAAATGATATTGCTTACACTAATAAATTATTATCTGAAACAAAAAAGAATAAACAAATATCATTGAATCAGCTGATAATTTTAAACAGCAAGATCAATCAGCGTCAGGATCTGATTGGCAATATCAATAATGAAATTGACGATATAGATGGGAAAATTTTAAACAGTGCAAAGGAAACTTATAAATTAGCTGGCGAACTCAAAACGCTCAAAGAAGAATATGCAAAGATGATTGTTTTTGCATACAAGAATAGAAATGCATTTACCCGCCTCATGTTTTTATTTGCCTCTTCTGATCTCAATCAAGCTTATCTTCGGTTGAAATATTTACAGCAATATACACTTTACCGTCGAAAACAGGCAGGATTAATTATGCAGGCAGCTTTGCTACTGAACGAAAAAATCATAGAGCTGAAGGACATTAAGTCAGGCAAATCGACTTTACTTCAAAGCGAAGAAGCCGAAAAAACACTTTTAGCTCAGGAGAAGGATGAAAAAAATTCTGCCGTTAAAAAATTACAGCAGAAGGAAAAAGATCTTCTGGCCACTATAAAACAGAAAGAAAAAGAATCTAAAAAACTCAAGCAGTCAATAGAAACATTAATTGCAAATGAAATTAAAAAAGCCACTGAAAAAAGTAAAACCAGTACTTCAACTTCTACAACTACCACTTCAACGTCCACTACAGTCACCTCTACCTCAAAGGAACTGGGGCTTTCAGATGCCGATATCACACTTTCAAACAGTTTTGCCTCTAATAAGGGAAAATTACCCTGGCCTACCGAAAAAGGAGTTGTTACCAGTACATTTGGGGTTCATTCCCACCCGGTGCTTACCGAAATTAAAGTGAAAAATAATGGAATTGATATTTCTACAAGTCAGGGTTCAAAAGCACGTGCTGTATTTGATGGAAAGGTTACTGGAATAGTGTCAATTCCCGGAGCTAATATGGCTGTAATTATCAGGCATGGCGAGTATCTTACTGTATATTCTAACCTTACAGAAGTGTATGTGAAAAGCGGCGATGCTATTAAAACCAAGCAAAATATTGGACTTATTTCCACCGATACTGACGATTCCAAAACCGAACTGCATTTTGAGGTATGGTATGGTAAAATACTTACCGATCCCATGAACTGGCTTGCTCCAAATTAATGTTTTGTAAATTGTTTTTTATTGACAATCGATATTGTTTTTTTGTATTTTTGACAACTTATGGCAAATATTCTTTTAACTCAGCAGTGTGTGCGTTCGTGCCCTTATTGTTTCGCGAAGAAACATATGGCCGACTCAGAACCGGACGATATTTTAACGTGGGATAACCTCATTTATATCGCTGACCTTATGGAACATTCGGGCGAAATGGGAGCTTCACTTTTAGGAGGAGAACCTACCTTGCATCCCCAGTTCGTCGATTTCGTAATGTATCTCCTGGAAAGGAGATTTCATGTTAATGTATTCACTAGCGGAATTATGGGTGAAAAAATGTTCAACGAAGCGGAAAGAGTTCTTAGTGGCATCAGCCCCGACAGGTTATCTTTTGTCTGCAATGTTAACAATCCCGATAAATCTTCTTTTTCCGAACTTGAAAATGTGCGCAGGTTCCTCAAATCATTCGGGCACCTTACCACCGCCGGTTTTAACATTTATAAACCCGATTTTAATTTCGATTTCATTTTTCAGTATGTAAATGAGTTTGGCCTCAGGCGTCATTTAAGGCTCGGAATTGCAGCTCCTATACCTGGGAAACATAATTTATATATTCCGACTGATAAAATGAAAGTAATGGCAAACACACTTATCAATTATCTGCCGGTATTGGAACGTTTAAAAATAAAAGCTGGCTTTGACTGTGGTTTCCCTCTCTGTATCTTTACCGAAGAACAGATTGGTAAACTGTATAAACATAATGCCGGGCATCTTAGCTTCGGTTGCGGACCAGCTATAGATATTGGTCCAGATATGACAGTCTGGGGATGTTTCCCTTTATCAAATATTCATAAAAAATCCATTTATGAATTCGATTCCATGAGGGATATCAGAAATTATTACATGGACATTCATCATAAAGTCAGAATTGAAGTTGCAGGTATTTTTGAAGCTTGCGACGACTGCGTTTACAGGGAAGAAATGCTGTGCATGGGAGGATGTCTGGCACATGCATACAATCATTTTTACAACGAAGCAGAGAATGTTAGATTCAGGGAGATTTATCAATGAGAGAAAGAGAGCATATATTAGTTTTTCATTTTGACGAAAACCTGGTAAATCGCTTGCACAACAAAAGAGTAGTTGTGATCACATCCGATTTTGAGAAGGTTCATCATATTTGCAAATTAGTGAATGATCGTCACAACAGTTTGCATTGCCTGGTTATTCATCATAAAGGATCATTGGCTTCAATTCCTTTCAATGAAAACTGGAGGGGAATTCCGATGGCTATTTTTGCAAATGAAATGGGCCCGTTCAAGGAAATGATGGCTAAACTTCAGCTAATGCGTAGTTTAAGTACACGGATATTCCTCAGTTCTGCCAATAAGGCTAACTTTACCAACCTTCACATTCTTGCCTCTTTGGGAATTGATTGCGGCATAAGTTTCGATGAAAATAACATAGACTGGGAAGCCATGAATGATTTGATGACCTATGCTGTTTATTCGAAGGTTAATCATGCATCAGTAGAGCCCTTTCAGTTTGTAACTCAAGCCTACGAACCATCAAGGTTTACAGAATTTAGTTCCGTATATTTTGATAATCCTCAAACTTATTTGCACATCGATAAAGATGAAAACATTGCACTTAATTCTAAAGATTTAAAGCAAGGAAATTTTATTGCTAAAGGATTAGATGTACTTCCTGGCATTTATGGTAATGAAAAATTTGTTGAATCCCTGCATGCGTGGCAGTCATTTTTTCTAAAAGAAAATGGTTGTGCATATTGCCAGGCTTGGAGAATTTGTCTTGGAAAATTTTCAGAATCATATGATAAAAATCCGGGTTGTCGTCAGTTCTTTATTGACCTGATGGAAGGTGCAGATCATTTTCGTGCGCTGCAACACAAGAATAAAAGAAAGGAATTATGGCAACCATAATATTTAAACCGACCGAAAAGTGTAATTCGAATTGTATTTATTGCGATGTGGTGGTTAAGAAACAGCCCAAAACCATGTCGTTCGAATTACTCGAACATATTTTTAAAAATATTGACGAATATCTTAAAGCAAAACCACAGGAAAGAATACAATTGGTTTGGCATGGTGGCGAGCCTTTATTGCTTGGAGAAGATTATTTTCTGAAAGCAGCTGAAATGCAGGATAAATATTGTCCTGAAACAAAGCACAGGATTCAGCATGCTATACAGTCGAACCTTACACTCCTTAACCAGAATTTCATAAACATTTTCAGGCGGATGGGGATTGACCAGATAGGTACCAGCTTTGAGCCTATAGCCAATATGCGCGGGCCCGGTGCAAAACGTGATTCCCTCGCTTACAATACTCAGTTCATGAAAGGAATTAATCTTCTTGAACAAAACAATATTGGTTGGGGTTTTATTTATGTTGTTACTAAAAAGGCACTTGCAAGACCATTGGATATTTTCTTTTATCTGTCGAATCTTAAATTAACAGGAAGCTTTATGCTGAATCCAGTTTTGGTTTATGGCGAAGACAAAGAAAATATTGGAATAACTTCTGAAGAATATGCCGATTTTCTGGGTGCTATTTTTCCACAATGGTGGAAATACAGGGACAGGTATCCCATTGTGAATCCATTTAAAATGTTTACAGAAAACCTTGTGGAGAATAAACTTACAACCGGATGCGAAGATACTGGCATGTGTGCTTATGGGCATGTTTATATCGGACCCAGTGGTGAAGCTTCTCAATGCGGCAGGGCTGGCGACTGGGAAATTATTTCATACGGCAATATAAATGAACGTTCTCTTATTGATATTATGCAAGATGAACAAAGGGAACAGTTCATAAAAAGAAATGATGTATTATTGGCTGGTGAATGCAAAGATTGTCCTTTCTGGGAGTTTTGCCATGGAGGTTGTCCGTTGGATTCATTCATACAAACAAAAAGTTTCATGCACAGAACCAACAGGTGTGAAGGAAAAAAACTATTTTTGGAAAAATATTTCTTCCCAATAACAGGGATTCGGTTAGAGGATAAATATGGCAAAGACAATAAAAAAAACAACTGAAAAATCCAGCGCAAAGCCAAAGCCAGTCGTAAAAAAGAATAACGATTTGCCTTGGATTAATCCTGTTGGTGGGTATGGCGATATACTGATGCTTTCGGGTGTGCTTAAAATAGCACACGATCAGGATCCTAAAAATAAATACAACCTTGTTAGGCGTACTAAATACACTAATCTGTTAAAGGGTCATCCTGCAATTAACGAAATAGGTTTCCCACCAAAAGATGCCCATTTTGTAAATACAAATTATTGGAACGCTGAAAATTATGAAAGTGGTAATTTCAGGGCATTTCAGTTACTTGCTGAAAGTTTTGGAATAAAAACACCTGTCGAGGAAAAGTTGTTTTTATCAGGCGAAATTGAAGAAGATCCGGTACTAAACAAACTTATTCCCTGGAAGAAGAAAAATATTATTATTTCTCCGACCTCCGATTCTCCCAGAAAAATGATGCATCCGATGGCATGGCATGGAATAGTTGAAAGACTTGCAGCAGAAGGAGTTTTGGTGATTCAAGTTGGCAAAATTTCGGATCTTCATATCAAAGGGGCATACTCTTTGTTAAATTTAACTTCACCCAGACAGTTGATTTCTTTAATTAAAAAATGTAATTTTGTCGTATCTTGTGATAATTTCATAATGCATGCAGCCAAGTTGGTTGAAAAACCGGCAGTGGTAGTTTGGGGTCCAACAAAGCCGCAGGTATATGGTTATAAAGATCATATTCATATACAGGCACCGCTGGAACATTGCCAGTTAAGGAATGAATGTCTGGGTCCCAGATTTTCACAAAATTACGCTACAATGTGCCCATTAGGACCGGAACATTGTATGAATAAAATACCATTGGATCAAATTTTTAATGCGATATTTACATTGTTGTAGAACCAAAATTAATAATATGAGCAACTCCTCCAATGATTCAGAAATCCAGAACAGCTTAGATCCCGAGAACAATCAGGGTAATGAAAACAAGCTGTCAAGAAGGGATGCCCTAAAGCGTGCCGCCAAGCAAACATTAGGTTTGGCTGGTCTTTTTGCAGCTCTTCCAGCATTTTCTTCCATTGCCAAGGCTGGTGAAGATAAACCAGGAAATCCGGACGGCAATTACTACAATTATTATAATTATTACAGCTATTATTATTATAGCTACTACTACAATTATTATAGCTACTATTATTACAGCTATTATTACAATTATTATAGCTACTACAATTATTATAGCTATTACTCCGATTACTATAGTTATAGCGGATATTACAACTATTACAGCTATAGTAGTGGATATTACAATTATTATAGCTATTACTCCGATTACTACAGTTATAGCGGATATTACAACTATTATAGCTATTACTCCGATTACTACAGTTATAGCGGATATTATAATTATTACAGCTATAGCAGTGGATATTATAACTATTACAGTTATTATAACAACTATTACAGCTATTATTATAACTATTATAGCTATTACAATTATTACAGCTATTATTACAACTATTATAGCTATTACAATTATTACAGCTATTATTACAACTATTATAGCTATTATTACTATTACAGCTATTATTACAATTATTATAGCTACTATTATTATAATCAGGATCAAAATCAAAACCAGAATCAGATCCAAAATCAATAATTTTAATAGTCTTAATTAGATTTGAATATGCATAAACCGGCTATCGGAGGAGTAAGCCGGTTTATCATATTTTTTAAATAGATATATTTAACTTAATACAAATAATATGGGTGGCAGAATAGGTATTACTGAAATTCTCTTAATTCTTCTAATAGTTCTTTTACTTTTTGGTGGTAGAAAAATTCCTGAACTTATGAAGGGTTTGGGTCGCGGGGTTAAAGAGTTCAAAGATGCTTCGAAAGGCGATGACAAACCAGCAGGTACGGAAAAAACATCAACTGAACCGGAAAAAACGAAAGAAAAAGAATAATTCGGGGATTGTATAAATGTTATTCTAACTAGGATTATTACATTGCAATATAAATTATTCACTTTTAAATAAATATTAAACTACGTTGTATGGGAAGAGAACTTTTTCAGCCAATGCATCTATTACTGATACTTCTTGTAATCCTTTTATTATTTGGAGGGAAAAAAATCCCTGAACTTATGAGAGGATTGGGCCATGGTGTTAAAGAATTCAAAGATGCTCAAAAAGGAGTTGATAAACCTTCTGATATTGAAAAAACAGATACTGAAGCGGAAAAAGCCAAATTCAAAGAATAATTTATTACTTGCCGAATAAAGCAACGTTGTAAAAAATCTCCAACTTTTCTCTTTTATCAAATTCAAATTAAATATCAATCAGCTATGATTTACCTCGATATTTAACTGAGATTTGAAAACAAGCATTTATATTTCCAGTATTATTAACAACAACCTGTTGTTGAAAACTTGTTAATAGACTTACATTTTTTCATTTTTTTTTGTATCTTGCAAACCTGAAATTGAAATAAAATAACCATTTCAGACGTTATATAAAACAAGATCCATTAATAACAAATCATACAGGGGATGAAACATCTGAAAGTATTATTATTGGCGGTAGTTGGAATGGTCTGTTCCAATAACAACGCACTCTTTGCTCAAACAAATAAAGATTCAGCGAGTGCATATAAAGTGCCAATTATACAAAAAGACAATCCTATTGTTGCATCGCTTGATAGTCTGGCAGTCTTAAAATGTTTTGAACAGGCTAATAGTGTTGCTAATAAAAATTTGAATATTTATAATTATGCTGCTGGGTATGTTCCAGTTTTCAGTGACTCTGTTTATGCACTCAGGATAGCCAAGCTAAATGCAAAATCACCTTTTGGATTAGTTTATAATCAGGATGTAAAAGATTTTATTGATCTCTATGCCGTTAAAAAACGACAAATGACTTGCAGAATTCTCGGCCTCGCACAATATTATTTTCCGTTGTTCGAAGAATACCTTGATAAGTACCATGTTCCATTGGAATTGAAATATCTTGCCGTTGTTGAATCGGCGTTAAATCCTGTTGCAAAATCGCCTGCGGGAGCCAACGGGCTTTGGCAGTTTATTTACAGTACGGGGAAGATGTATAATCTTGGTTTGACTTCCTATGTTGATGACAGGTTCGATCCAGTTAAATCTACCATTGCTGCATGCAGGCATTTTTCAGATCTTTATGCAATATACAAAGACTGGTCTTTGGTTCTTGCGGCATATAACTCAGGTCCTGGTAATGTAAACAAAGCCATCAGAAAGGCTAATGGAGAAATGGATTTCTGGAAAATTAAAAAATATTTACCACGCGAAACCCAGGGTTATGTGCCCGCATTTATTGCCGTGGTTTATGTGATGAACTATCCTGCAGAACATAATTTATATCCAGTAGCACCCAAATTCAGCAGTTTTGAAGTGGACACGGTTACGGTAAAGCAAAAACTTACTTTTGACCAAATTTCTGAAGCCCTGAATATTCCGAAGGATGAAATAGAATACCTGAATCCAACATATAAAGATGAGGTTATTCCTGCCTTTGCGGATGATGTTTATAGTTTACGTCTGCAAAAAAAATATATTGGCGATTTCATGACCAATGAAACAGCGTTATATGCATATAAAACCAAGGCAATGCTTGAAGAAGAGAAAATCCTTGCTGAAAAGCAAAAAGAAATTCACAGGAAGGATTCGTTGCTGGCAATAAAGCAGTATGTTTATAAAAAAAGCACTACTACTACAGTAACCACTAATGATGCAAAAACAACTACCGGTTCGGACGCAACATATACAGTAAAAGCAGGTGACGGGCTCGGGCTTATTGCATCGGTTTATGGTTGCACTATAACCCAACTTCAGGCATGGAATAAATTAGCTACGTTGAATATTTTTCCCGGACAAAAACTTTATGTCCATGATCCTGCGACAATAGCTGCAAAGAGTGACAGCAATGCTGCAAAAACAGATGTAAAGGCTACTACCACAACCACTACACAGACAACTACTGTTGCCACACAATCAGCAAAGACAGCCAAGTATGTCTATCATACCGTGCAAAAAGGAGATACTCTTTGGGGTATTGCAAATCAGTATAAAGGAGTGACTGTAGAAGAAATAAAATCCCTGAACAACCTAACTAATGCCAGCATGCTTTATGTTGGTCAGAAATTGAAAGTGGCTGTAACGAGTTAATTTTTCAACATGATTAACTTATGTACAGGATAAAGCCCAGGAATATTTCTTCGCAGAACAATTTAAGATTTTTACAAAAGATAACTAATTCTGAAGTGCTACTTCTTCAGCTAATTTATGCTTAACCGAATTTTGCATCGATAACCAGGTAATTTCAGCAATATCTTTAACTTCCGATTTTGAATCTCTCGCAAATGTTTTTTTACATAATGGACATGCTGTAACAATTACATCCGGATTGTTTTTTTCAAGTTTGCTTAAGGCGTGTATGCGGATAAGATCGCGTTGCACTGAATTTAGCTCTAACCCCCCAAGACTGTTGCCACAGCATAAACTTTTTTTCAAGCTTTGATTAATTTCCTGAAACTCGGTGGCTGAATTTAACAGTTCGCGTGGTTCGTTATATACAAGGCTGCCTCTGCCTAATTCGCATGGATCATGATAAGCCGATGATACTGGCATTTTATTCAGTTGAATTTTTCCTTCCTGCTGCAATCGAAGAATATACTGGCTATGATGCAATACTTCAATATTCAGAAGGTAATCTTCTTTAAATACTTTTAAGCATATAGGGCATGAAGTGACCAGGGTTTTTGCTCCCGATTCTTTAATCAGTTTTGTGTTCTTTTCAATCAGCTTATGCGCTTTCAGTATTTCACCAGCCGTCATCAATGGTCTGCCACAACAGATGCTTCCATCTTTATCAAGAAACAAATATTCTGTTCCTGATGCTTTTAAAATGGATTCCATCGCAATTTTTATAGAAGGAGTAAGATGTGTCATACAACCGGCAAAATATATAACAGGTGCGGTTTTTTCAACAACAGGGGACAAGTATTCAAAATTATGATTGCCGGTAGCAAGCTCAACTCTTTTTGAAATTCTGATATTATTCAGGTTAATCCCAACAGGGCAATATTCCTGGCATCTTCCGCAAAGCAAACAATCAAACGCTTTTTCTTCCCTTACATTCTTGTATCTAATGGACTGTAGAAAATATACGCTTTGTGTATCTTTTATACGGGCAGCTTTTAGCAACTGGCATTTGTCGAGGCAAATACCACAACGGGAGCAGGAATGCACTTCAATTGCTGAAAATGAATTATAAACTTTGCAGTTTTTAATTCCGAAATTTCTGAGAATTATCAATACTACTTCTGTAAAAATATGCATATACCTGGAATAGGGAAGTGCAATAAAAAAGATTCCCAGAGCGAAAGAATATGCCCACCAGGTCATATAAGAAAGGTTTTGTAAAGGCAGGAACGATGCAAAGAATGTTCCTGCAGAACCTGTGAGGAAGCCACCATTGTGATACATTCCCGAGGTGAAGCTTTCGGCTAAAAATCGCAATGGGAAAATGAACCACAAGGTCATCATTGCAAGCCAGTCGCCAAGTTTGAGGCGTGTGGTTTTCTTCATTCCAAACATGCGGGAATAAATTCTTTTTATCAAAGCGAGCATTACTCCTGACAGAACAAATAATAGAAGTAAATCCATAAGGAATTGAAATTCGTTCGCCCAAGCATATGAAGAAATATCATGATTGAAGAATTTGAAAAAGATAGGTTCGTAAGGGGCGTTGAATGGGCGGTGTGAATGAATTTTTGATTCGATTGATCCGCCAATAATAAGCAGCAGCCAGCCCAAGGCAAAGCTCATATGCATATAACCAAGCAATGGATTTATTTTAAAAATCTTGCGATGCAGCAGGCTTTCAAGAAAAACTTCTTTGCCTGCTTTGAAAATTCTGAAGCTGAAAATTCCCTTTAAAAACTTAAATTTATCAGCTTTGCTCAGGGTAAAAATCCAGTAAAGATATCGGTATACAAGCGTGATTGCTAAAATTATAACGCCTGCACAAAACGGTATTACAAAGGGATCGTAATTCATAACGCATAAAGTTCTAAAGCCTGATTAATCTTCCTGATAACATTCCTTGTGTTCACACCCCTGGGGCAGGCAAGCGAACACTTGCCACATAGCATACATTGTTCGATTTCTTTTCGCACATCTGCAACATAACCGCGTTTAACCATTGTCATAATCTTACGAAGATTCATTTCCGTAAAGTTGCCTGCGCTGCAAGTAGCAGTGCAAGTTCCGCAGGCAAAGCAAATATTGAAAGAAGGCTCGTGCTCTCTAACAAATAAGGCAATTCTTCTATCGGCCTTATCGAAATCGATCTGCCTGTCCTTGCTTAAAGTATATCCAAAATTTATCATGAATCAATTTTGAGTGATTCGTTTTTCAATTTCATATTCGGCCAGGTAATTGGCTGTCATAAGCGCTGCTGCGCGTGAATCGGCAAATACATTGTTAATAGTTCTGGGGGCCATACAGCAACCTGCGAAGAAAACTCCGGGAACATTTGAAACCGTAGTCATCGTATGCTGGTCCTGACATTTGAAAAATCCGTTGGGACCAAAATTCAATCCCAGCATTGCACCAATTTTTTTTGTTCCTTCTGAGGGCACAATACCAACCATTAGTACAAGCATGTCAACGCTCATTCGCATAGGGCGACCAGCCAGGGTGTCTTCAACTTTTACAAGAATGGATCCATCCATATTTTCGCATGATTCAGACAGTCTTCCACGAATAAAATTCACTGCATGTTTTTCCTGAGCTTGCTTATAAAGCGTTTCGAAATGCATTCCAAACATGCGTAAGTCCATATAATAACAATAGATTTCAGCATCAGGAATTTTTTCTTTTATTTCAATAGATTGCTTAACAGCCGTGACACAGCAAACTTTAGAACAATAAACGTTACCCACTTTTTCATCGCGTGATCCAACACAATGAACCATTCCAATTTTCTTTGGTGTTTTGCCCTGTGAATTTACCAATGGTTTTCCCGACAGAAACATTTCTTCAAGCTCGGCAGAAGTGATTACGTTATTATAAATGCCATACCCATATTCCTCTTTTTTACGTGCATCGAAAACATCATAACCAGTTGCTACGATGACTGCATCAGATTCATAGGTTTTTCCATCGGCAAGCTTTACATTGAATGTTTTTCCATTCTTGCGGGCATCAACAATGTCTGCATTTTTCACCACATTTACTTTCGAAAGATTAACTCCTTTTTCAAGGAATTCGATAACATCTTTACCCAGACGCATAGTTGGAAAAAGTTTTTCCCATCCCAATAAATGCCCACCAAGCTGATTTGTTTTTTCAAACAGCGTCACTTCATGGCCCATTGCTGCAAGGTTTGCAGAAGACTCCATTCCGGCAATACCTCCGCCAATAACAATTACTCTTTTATTACTCATTATGCTTTGTTTGTTGTTTGTTGTTCAAATTTTCAGCTTAAAGTTCTGCCTTCTTAATTCTGAATTTCTTTTCTACTTGTAATCTATTCGTCAAATTTTAAGATTAATTGGTTTTTCGGGAACGCCCAAAGAGCTTCCATTTTTATCTGAATATTTTTTTGAAGAATCGTATAGTATTCCTATCCTGTCTAGTAGTGGTTCACATGATACCTGATGAACTTGTAAGCCAATATCCCATGGATCGTATCCGAGAACAAGACCTGCCAGTTCTTCATAAGTGAAAACAGGAATCCCATGCCCGTCTTTGCCATAGGTCTTTCCTTCAAGTTCGGCAATAGCATATTGCCATTTATCCAGGAACATAGGGCAACCAGGACAATTCGTTAGAATAAGATCTGGTTTGTATGGCTCCATGGATTCGAATTTTTTATGCGAACAGGACATGGAATATCCTCGGTTAGCTTGTACCAAATATTGCCTAAAGCCAAATCCACAGCAATGTCTTCTTTCAGGATAATCAATTACTTCACCTCCCCATTCTTCAATCATACCTGTAAGTACATAAGGATACTCTGCGCCACCAACTCCTTTGTCAGGGAACATTTTTGCATAATGACAACCGATATGATCGACTACCTTAAGCGGCTTACCTGTTTCTTTATCAACGAGTTTGAATTTTGCTTTCTGTGCAATTTCTTTTCTGAATTTATAAATTATATCGCTGGCATGAGCAAGATTTTTTGGAATTTTAAATTCCCTACCAGTAGCCTGTTTCAGGTATTTCCTGACTTTTTCTTCCACTTCCGGAAAGTGGTGCCAGGTGTCAAGTACTTCAGTATAGATTCCAAATGATGTAATACATGACGGAACTAAATTTTCATATCCTGCTTCGGTCATCAGTGCAAATTGACGAGCAACTACGGTCATCATTGTATCAACAGGAACAATATCTCCATGGTATCCAATGCCCGTGCACGTGGTGTGACATGGGTTTTCGAAAACATCTTTTCCTAGTTCATCACGCATGATGCGAAGAAATGTTGTTTCAGAACCAGGGAAAAAATTCTGGCGCACACAACTGCGCACATAAAAATATTTATCATCGGCTATTTCTTTCTGGTATTCCTTCCAGATGGCCTGTTTGCCTTCTACTTTCATTCTCTGTTATGTGAATTGTTGTTGTGTGTGTATATGTGCGAAAAATATTCATTATCGATACCGTCACCAAATTCAAGACCCAGTTCTTTTGCCTTTTGTTTTGAAAATTCTTCAATTTTTTCGAAACGTGCATTACCCCCTGTTACTTCGAATATTTTACGAACTTCATTTAATGCCTCTTCGGGAATTTTTCTGAGAATTCCAGGTCCTTCTCCTTTGTAATTACCGCCAAGTCTATCAAGATGCTCTTTCCAGAATTTCTGACGCCAGTCCCAGACAGGTCCTTGTTCCGCATACATATTGGTGCCTATACCTTCAAGATAGAGACAATACCCATAATCTAAAATCCATCCACCAATTACTCTTTTCATAAATAATTGCTGCCGGCCTTTTTCCGATTCCACAAAATAACCCTCATCCTGTGATAAAGAACGAAGTGCCATAATAACCAATCCTGGTGCATTTCCCCGCGGGCATCTTGTTTTGCAAGACATGCATTCTCCGCAATACCATATAGTATCGCTTTTAAGCAGATCTTTTATTTCGTCTTCATCTCGGGATTGCACTGTATCAACTATTACCCGAGGGTCGTAGTTGTAAAAAGATGCTGCAGCACATATGGCAGTACAGGTCCCGCAATTAATACAGGCACTAACGCCTTCCTGGAACCTCACATCTTCTAGTAGTTTATCATAAAGTTTACCCATCGAATTCTATTCAGCTTATATTGTATATAGATTTGGTCAGCAAAGATAAATATTTTATTTAAAAACAAAAGAATTCAAGAATAATTGTGAATGAATTCACAGAATAATATGAAAAAAGTCAGTAAAAGAGTCGAAAATTATGATTTCCTCAAGAATGGAATTTAAATTCCGAAAGAATATCCCAATATTTACCATTGTGTTTTAACAATGATATACAGTTTACTTCGAAAGTTCTGAAGAATTCTTTTTCACGGAATTCGCTCCATGCTTCGAAAAATATTGATTTCTCAAGATCACGTGTAGCGATTGTCATGTGGGGATGATATGGTTTTTCGTTTTGAGGATCAGATAAATTGATAGTCGATTTTAAATGCAGAAGCAAATCAGCTTGCATTTGATTCAGCGAAATATTTTCTTCAGGTTTTATAAAAATAGTTTTTGGTTTAAAACAACCGAAGCCATTCATTATCAATTCAAATTGGGTTTGTTTGGGTGCAAAATCAGACAATGAATTTATTATATTACTTTCATTTTCATAATTCTCTCTGAATGGTGGATATAAGGTAATATGTGGAGGTGAGGACAATGATGCCTTTGATAAAAAATTAGCCGCCATATATTTTTTCAGTTCGGTAACTTCGTTATGAAGTTCCTGGTGGGGAAGGATGGCGATGAAATAAAGCGCTTTCATTAAACAAAATTAAAAAAACACTTGACAAACTATTTTTTTTTATTAATTTTGCCAAATGGTTAAACTGTCTGATTAAACTATCGTGTTAAAGTATAAAATTTCTAAATTAGTATGCAATCAGCAATATTCAGTCATATTGGGTGGAGAATAAAAAGATAAAGCAATGGAAGTAGAGGATAAATCAACGGAAAAAATAATATTGGATGCGGCAAAAAAAATCTTTCTTGTAAAAGGCTTTGATGGTGCGCGAATGCAGGAGATTGCAGATGAAGCAAAAATAAATAAAGCCCTTTTGCATTATTATTTCAGAAGCAAAGACAAGTTGTTTGATGCGATTTTCCAGGAAGCATTTCAACAATTTCTTCCAAGAGTTGCCGAAATCATGATGACTGAAAAATCACTGTTTGAAAAAATTGAATTCTTCATTGACACTTATATTACAATGCTCTTGGACAATCCTCATCTGCCGAGTTTTGTAATGCACGAGATCAACAGAAATCCCGATCGCTTTATTAACATAATAAAAAGTTCGGGTGTGAATCCTGAATATCTTGGAATGGCGATTCAAAAGGAAGTTGATGCGGGAGTTATAATACCTGTGAGCCCAGTGCATTTAATAGTTAATATGATAGGCATGTGTCTTTTTCCTTTTATGGGAAAACCAATAATTCAAGGATTTATTTTTAAAGGCAGTTCAGTAGCTTATCAGAAGTTTTTATCGGAAAGAAAAAAAGAAATTACATCGTTTGTTATTAATTCGATCAGAAAAAAATAATGATTTGAAATATTTAATTAGCATAGATCAGACTTCGATTTGCCTTCGATTAACTCAGGCTGACAATTCTTCGTCTGGCATTATTGTCACATTGAGTTTATCGAAATGTGGCTAGAATATTTAATAAAGAATTTAATAAAGGAAAAATGAAAAAGTATTTTTTATTCGTTTTATTTATCTGCTCAATGCAAGTGTTTTCGCAGACAGCGGATACATTAACACTTGATATGTGTCAGAAAAAAGCGTTGGAAAATTATCCTCTGATTAAACAGAAAGACCTGATAAATAAAACCAGCGAATTAAAACTTTTTAATATTGCAAAAACATACCTGCCGCAACTAAGCCTTAACGGACAGGCAACCTACCAGTCGGCGGTTACGGAATTGCCCATTTCAATTCCAGGCATGAATATTCCTTCGCTTTACCAGGATCAGTACAAGGCAACTCTTGATGTTTCTGAAGTAATTTATGATGGAGGCCTTACTTCAAAACAAAAAAAACTTGAGCAGGTTTCACTGCAATCAGAATTACAAAGCCTGGAAACTGAATTATACAAAGTGAAAGATAAAGTAAACACCATCTATTTCGGTATCATTGCATTGCAGGAAAACAAAAAGCTGCTATTACTTTTAAAAGAAGACATAAAAAATAAACTTGCCAAAGTTGAATCGGGTGTGATAAACGGTGCACTTCTGCAAAGCAATGCAGATGTGCTGAAAGCAGAGATTATCAAAATTGATGAAGAAATAATTGAACTTGAATCAGGAATTGAATCGGGATTCAGCATGCTTGGCGATTATGTTAATACTACAATTCCAGAGACATCAATTTTAAAATTGCCTGAAACAATTGTTTCTGCAACAGATTATGAAAATGCGCGTCCTGAAATAAAATCCTTTGAACTATTACAACAAAAACTGGATGTTTCAAAATCGCTGCTTGATGTTAAACTTATTCCCAAGGTTGCGGGTTTTGGCGAACTTGGCTACGGAAGACCGGGCCTTAATATGTTATCGAATAGTTTCGACGGTTTCTATTTGGTTGGAGCCAAAGTAACTTGGACATTATGGGACTGGAACCAAAGTAAAAACGAAAAACAATTGATCGATTTGCAGAGCCAGGTTTTAACCACACAAAAAGATTTATTCAACCAGGGAATTAAAATTTTGCTCGAAAAAAATATTTCAGATATTAAAAAATACCAGGATTTGTTGGTAAAGGATCAGGAAATTATTGAGTTGAGGAAGAAGATTACTTTATCAGCTGAGTCTCAGTTGGAAAATGGAACCATAACAGCTACTGAGTATTTGACTGAACTGAATGCTGAATCTCAGGCAAAATTAAATTCGGAAACACATAAAATTCAATTAGTAAAAGCGCAGGTTGATTATTTGACAACAAAGGGGAATTTCTAGTTATTATGTTATTGAGTTATTAAATTATTAAGTTAATGGGTATCGAGTTATTTGAAATTAAACAGAAAATATTTTAGATATGAAAAGGAATCACTATTTAGTTATCATCGCATTCGCCCTATTATCGGCATGTTCAGGGAGCAAGGATAAATCGGATGCTTATGGAACTTTTGAATCGACAGAAGTTACCATATCATCAGAGAGTGCAGGAAAACTGATTTATTTCAATATTGAAGAAGGCCAGGAACTGAAAAGCGGCGACACTGTTGCGCTTATAGATACTGTGCAGCTAGCTTTAAAACGCGATGCTCTTATTGCTCAAAAGAAAGCAGCGTCAAACAAATCGGAATATGTTTCGGCTCAGATAAAAGTAATTGAAGAGCAGGAAAAAACTTCGCTGATTGAAAAAGCAAGACTCGAAAAATTATTTAAAGATGGTGCCGCAACGCAACAGCAATTAGATAATATCAACGGAGTGATTGCCGTTTATGAAAAACAAATCTCTTCTATTGAAACCCAGAATGCACCGGTATTAAACGAAGTTGATGCATATGTGAAACAAATAGCACAGATTACTGATCAAATCAAACGATCATACATTATCAATCCCGAAAACGGAACTGTGCTTACAAAATATTCTGAAGCAAACGAAGTGGTCACGACCGGAAAAGCATTATATAAACTTGCCGACCTGAGTAATATTTATTTGCGTGTTTATGTAAGCGGATCACAGCTATCACAAATTAAACTTGGACAGAAGGTGAAGGTGTTTGTCGATAAAGACGAAACAGAGAATAAGGAATTTGAAGGAACAATTACCTGGATTTCATCATCAGCTGAATTTACTCCGAAAATAATTCAGACAAAAGAAGAAAGAGTAAATCTTGTGTATGCAGTAAAAGTGAAAATTAAAAATGATGGAACTTTAAAGATAGGAATGCCGGGAGAGGTGAAGTTTTAATGAAGAATTCAAATAGAAAATATTAAATAGCAAATAGTAAAATGAAATAAATTGGTCTTAGTGTGTCTTAGTGTGCTTAGTGTCTTCGTGGTGAAAGAACAGAAACTTTAAAATAATAGATATTAGGATATTGTTTGATACTGAAAAGAAAATGTATTCGGTAATCGTTGATAAGGTAGAGAAATCGTATGGCAAGGTGAAAGCTTTGCAGGAAACGTCTTTCAGTGTTTCGAAGGGAGAATTGTTTGGCATTATTGGTCCTGATGGCGGCGGTAAAACTACCTTATTCAGAATCCTTACAACACTTTTAAAACCTGATTTTGGTCATGCAACTGTCGAAGGCTTTGATGTTGTTAAAGATTACAAAAAAATACGTCATATAGTTGGTTATATGCCTGGTAAGTTTTCGTTGTACCAGGATTTATCAGTTAGAGAAAATCTGGAATTTTTCGCTACAATTTTCGGAACAACGATTGCAGAAAATTATCATTTAATAAAAGATATTTACAGTCAGATTGAGCCATTTAAAGATCGCCTGGCTGGGAAATTATCCGGTGGCATGAAACAAAAACTTGCGCTTTCATGTGCTATGATTCACAAGCCAGATGTGCTTTTCCTAGATGAACCAACAACTGGTGTGGATGCAGTTTCAAGAAAAGAATTCTGGGAAATGCTGATACGATTAAAAAATTCCGGAATAACTATTTTGGTTTCTACACCCTACATGGATGAAGCAAGCTTGTGCGACAGGATTGCGCTTATGCAGAATGGGCGCATTATGGCAAATGATAAACCGGAAGAAATCAGGAAGACATTTACTAAAAAACTTTATGCAATAAAATCAGGAACTATCTATAAACTTCTGAAAGATATTAAGGAATTTGAAGAAACAGCAAGCATTTATCCGTTTGGCGAGTACCTGCATTTTACTTCTACGAATGAAAATTTCAACACGGACGTTCTTCGAAAGTTCCTGAATTTAAAAGAACATAACGATATTATAATTAAGGAAGAAGATCCGACAATAGAGGATTGTTTTATGGAGTTGATGAAAAAGAATGAAGGGGCGAAAGAATGATGGAAGGCACTTCGAGACGGTTTGCGAAAGGGCAAACCTCCTCAGTGTGACATTTTTATTTAAAAGAAAATTACTAAGAGGAAATAAATCTTAGTGAACCTTAGTGATCTTCGTGTCTTCGTGGTAAAAGGATGAAAAATTTAGAAAAAATAATTGAAGTTAAAAATCTTGTTAAACGTTTCGGGCATTTTACCGCGAACGACAACCTGACATTTGATGTTTTCAAAGGTGAGATATTTGGATTCCTTGGTGCAAATGGAGCAGGGAAGACCACTGCAATGAAGATACTTTGCGGATTATCAAAACCGACTTCCGGCGAAGTTCAAATTGCTGGTTTTGATGTTTATAAACAAACAGAAGAAATCAAAAAAAATATTGGATATATGAGTCAGCGGTTTTCGCTATATGAAGATCTGACTCCAATGGAAAATATACGGTTCTATGCAGGTATCTACGGCCTTTCAAAACAGCAGATTAAAGAACGCTCAGAAATGCTGATTGAAAAACTTGGATTGGGAGAAGTGAAAAAAGTATTGTTAAAATCCCTGCCACTGGGGTGGAAACAAAAACTTGCATTTTCAGTTGCACTTATTCATAATCCAAAAATTATTTTTCTTGATGAGCCTACAAGTGGAGTGGATCCTATCACGCGCAGGCAGTTCTGGGAAATGATTTATGAAACTGCAAATAATGGTGTTACCGTTTTTATAACAACTCATTATATGGATGAGGCCGAATACTGCAACCGTGTTTCAATTATGGTTGAGGGGCGTATCGAAGCGCTCGACACGCCTGTTCTATTGAAAAAAAGGTATGAAGCTGATACTATGAATGAAGTATTTTTAAAATTAGCACGAAACAAAGAGGGAGTAATAATATGAGTCTTGCACAAAAATTAAAACCCGGAGTTAAAAAAAGGACATTGCTATATGTGGCAGGATGCGCATGGACAATCGCCGGAGGTATGCTCATCACCAGGGCTTTGCTGGCATTGATTGCAATACAGCATATGCTTTGGCTGGAGATAATGATTGGAATTATTGCCGGCTCATGTTTTTATATTTTTATGTTTACAAAAATTTCAAAAAAGCATATTACCCGTATTTCGCTGATGAAAGCAGACTATCCTTGCTTCTTTTCTTTTTTTAATGTAAGAAGTTATATATTAATGACAGTGATGATTTCTGCAGGAATAACGCTACGAAAAACAAATGTCATTAATCCGGAATACCTGTACACATTTTATCTTGCAATGGGCATTCCCTTATTATTATCGGCTTTTCGTTTTTTTAACGCAGGGATTAGAAATACAATAAAAATTTGAAAATGAATTAAGAATATTAAATAAGTAAGCAGTAGGCAGGAGTCGAATGAAAATAATAAATAGCAAATAGTTGATAACAAATAGAAAATATGAAGTAGCAGTGGGCAGTTCTCCGTATGCAGTAACCAATAACTTAATAACCCAATTACGAAACAACCATTTCTACCAATGACTAAAGGTAAATAACAATGAAACGCTTCCTCGGTTTTGTAAAAAAAGAATTTTTTCACATTTTCCGCGATTACCGCACGGTGATTGTGCTTTTCGGCATGCCGATAGTGCAGATCATGATGTTCGGATACGCCATCAATACCGATTTAAAAGACGCTCATATTGCAATACTTGATCAGTCGAAAGATGAAATCACCACCAAGCTCACACAAAAAATTATTTCATCAGGATATTTTAAATTGAATGCAAACCTTAGTTCAGCGCAAGATATTGAACCGAATTTCCGAAAAGGAAAAATTAAAGAGGTAATTATTTTTGAAGAAAATTTTGCAAAGAAACTCAAGAAAGACGGAACTGCAGGCATACAGCTAATTGCAGATGCATCTGACCCGAACAATGCAAACCTTATTGTAAATTATACCTATGCAATTATCAATAATTACCAGGTAGAACTGATGGGAAAGCAGCAAATCCCTTTCCAGATAAAGCCACAGGTACGTATGTATTATAATCCTGAAATGAAAAGTGTTTTTATGTTTATCCCGGGAATTATAACAATTCTGCTGATGCTAGTTTCTGCTATGATGACATCCATATCCATAGCGCGCGAGAAAGAATTGGGGACAATGGAAGTGCTGTTAGTTTCACCTTTAAAGCCCGGACTTATCATAGCCGGTAAAGTAATTCCTTATGTTTTCTTGGCTTTTATAAATGCAATAACCATCATACTTCTGGGGCAGTTTGTTTTTGGTATGCATATAGCAGGAAGTTATTTTCTGTTGATGATGGTTTGCCTGCTGTTTATAATTACTGCATTATCATTTGGTATTTTTATTTCAACTGTGGCCAGCAATCAGATGACTGCCATGCTGATTTCATTTGCAGGATTGTTATTGCCCGTAATCCTGCTTTCGGGTTTTATTTTCCCGGTGGAGAATATGCCTTTAGTGCTGCAATGGTTAAGTTACATAATTCCAGCGAAATGGTTTTTGATAATTATAAAAGCAATAACTCTTAAAGGACTTGGACTTGCATATATATGGAAAGAGCTTTTGATATTGGTTGGAATGACAGTTTTTTTAATAATGTTAAGTGCGAAGAAATTTAAAATAAGATTGGAGTAAAAGTTCAAATGTCGCACTTCGAGACGAGGCTTTGCCTCTCCTTAGTGTAACAATAGAATAATAATAATGAGAACAATATTATTTTTAATACAAAAGGAATTCATTCAGATAAAGCGTAATAAAGCTATGCTTCCCATTATGCTTGTTATGCCTATTATTCAGCTTATCATATTGGTAAATGCCGCTACTTTTGAAATGAAACATATCCGTTTGCTAGTTGTAGATAAAGATATGAGTACTGTGTCGCGAGATATTTACAGCAAGTTCAGCAGTTCACCTTTTTATACAATTACCGGAAGCACCTTTAATAATGATGAGGCGGAAGAATCTCTTAAAAAAGGAAATACTGATATGGTGCTGGTAATTCCTGAACATTTTGAGCGGACTTTGCGAAAAGAAAATAAAGCAGATCTGCAGTTGCTTGTCAATGCCATTAATGCTGCATCGGCGGGACTTGTCAATGCATATTCAGTTTCCATACTTCTAGATTATAATATGGGATTGGTAGCAAAGTGGGCCAATATTCCCGGAAATATAACATCACAAACAATTAAAACCACTTATTCCTATTGGTACAACCCTGAGCTGAATTACAAAAATTATATGGTTCCGGGAATACTTGTGATGCTGGTTACAATCATTGGTTTATTTCTCTCGGGCCTTAATATTGTGCGGGAAAAAGAAATTGGCACCATTGAACAGATTAACATTACACCAATTAAAAAATACCAGTTTATCATTGGCAAGCTTTTTCCTTTCTGGCTGATTGCCCTATTTGAATTAGCATTCGGGTTGTTGCTTGGAAAATTAATTTTTCAAATTCCGATTATAGGAAATGTATTTCTGCTTTTCGGATTTGCTGCTATTTACCTAATTTTAGTGCTGAGCATAGGTTTGTTTATTTCCACAGTAAATAATACGCAGCAGCAGGCAATGTTTATTACCTGGTTCTTTATGGTAATATTTATTTTGATGAGTGGTTTGTTTACTCCCGTTGAAAGCATGCCGCAATGGGCGCAGAACTTAAATATTATAAATCCCGTTGCTTATTTCATACAGGTTACCCGTATGGTGTTGCTGAAAGGTTCCGGATTTTCGGACATTCTGAGGCCAATGATAAGTATTTCAATTTATGCTGTTTTAATGATGTC